>ERZ772876.309-NODE-309-length-67812-cov-30.379238_pt1 | contig 67812 bp, 65 predicted proteins | sample MGYA00580584_ERZ772876 | MGnify/ENA primary metagenome ERZ772876 (study PRJEB29015, sample SAMEA2737728) | human gut metagenome | biome: human gut; feature: human-associated habitat; material: faeces | place: China | collected 2012 ... | reverse complement strand
GACTTGACCGAGTATCAGGCTGGCTATCTCCCGGACGGAGCAATTCTGCAAGATATTTTCTGTAACGAGGTTTATGGCAGTTTAGTCCTGTCCCCGGAACTATCGCAAGCGCACATTTCAGATATTCTCCATGTTATGAAAATACTCTCCGAGAATGTCATGGGCGAAAACGGTTATGTGCGAATGTCATCTTGTTGGTGGTTGCAGTAGCCTTATCTGCAAATCGTGCGGGCGGTGAGATTGGCTTTGAAGCAACGATAAATAGTGTTGAAAATGGCGTTGCATACGCTACCATAAACAAGCAGGATGCGGGCTTCCTTGCTCCCAAACTGCCGGGAAACATTGAATTTAATACAAGCGATTTGGATGTAAAGCTGCAAGCGGGCGATGAAATAAGCGGATGCTACTTGAGTGGTACTATCAACGGCTCGTCTGTTCGAGTTGTTGATGTTACAATCAAAGGAAACGCTTCTCAGGGAACAAATGACCTTATCAGTCTTAATGAAGTAAGTGACTATATAACAGAGAAAGGCTACACATCAAAAGATTTTGAAGAAAGTCTGATGGGACGGTTTAGAGAGGACATTATCCGTTCTTGGGGAGCATCTGATCTGTTGTTCTCTGGAATTAACGCCGACGGTTGGTATCTTGATGATGATAAAAACAGAGGAATTAGCCTTACCTATGACGGAGATGGCTATGTATGTGAAGTTGTGATATGGTCGGGCGAGAAAGAAACTGGTGTAGACCGTTAAAGAGTCATTGGGTGATACCCCAAGCAGGAGTGATACATAAATCCGAACACATGAAACCGCCATTCGATGACGATTTTGCGTGCTAAAATCAAGCGGCGGTTTTGAAATATCATATTTCAAGCCGCCGTTTTCCTTTTGAAAAACTGGATCAACGGAGGGTGTGGTAAAGTCGCCCTTTTTTAAGGATACGGCGGTATCCAAGGAGGTATCGCCGTGTCCTTTTTCTTTATTGATAGCGCCTTTGATCTATACTGGCTAAAAAAAGCGCACTTCCACCGTCGGGGCTATACGACTGTGGATGCGAAATCTGTCAGTATGTAAGTGAAAATGTTGTTTTGTGCGTCCGCATAGCGTCATGCTGTGCGGGCGTTTTTATATGCCTGCACCTTGGGACAATTTGTCCCAAAGCAGCCAGCCCCGGCTGCCGATCCCCGCCGTTCCTCCATTCTGTTCACCCACCCACACATGAACCGAATGGAGGAAATACAAATGACGACCATCAATCTGAAGGACTTTTACGCTTGGTACACCCATGATGAATACATCGAAGTTTCCGACGAAGTGGCCGCCGAGCTGAAGGCGGACAAGCTGTATGAGGAAGCCCATCAGCGGCGCACGACCCGCAACAAGGCGCAGTATTCCCTCGACTGTGACGATGGGATCGAATACTCGACCTGCCTGCATGAGCCGACGCCGCAGGAGCTTCTGGATCGCATGGAGTTGTTCATCCACCTGTGGAACGCCCTCAACTCTCTGCCGGAGGTGCAGGGCATCCGGGTGGAGGCACATCTGATCCTCGGCAAGAGCTACCGCCAGATTGCCCAAGAGCAGGATGTGGACAAGAGCGTTGTCCGACGCTCGGTGAAGCGCGGCATAGCTGCTATGAAAAAATATTTGAAAAAAGTTCTGTGAGCGGGGCTCCATTTGCCCGATTTTTGTCCTTGGTATATGAGAGGTAGTTTTCACTTCTCCGCAGCAAGGTAGTTGATGCTCCGTCACGGATCGTCGCTGTCCGCTGTGAGGGAGCGCCGCATTGAATATGAGCTGTCTTATGACAGGCCAACAGGAGCGGGTGCGGCGCTCCCGCCTTTCAAAAACACCTTGGGACATTTCGTCCCAAGGTCATAAGCCGCAGGCCAGCGCTTTTATGAGGCGCTGGCCTTTCCCTGTTGCCGAGAATTGAAAAGGAGGTCTTTATGCAGCAGAGAAAACAACATACCGCATTTGCTGTGGATGGCTACGCCATCACCGCCAGCTTTGCAGACTGCAAAAATGCGGCAGCGCTCCATCATATAAAGCAGATTTTACTATCTTCCTTTGCCAACAATACGGCAAAAAATAGCTCCGGCGACATCCTTGCAATCCCTCCCGAACAGAGGGATAATAATAGTGGGGGTAGTCCCTATGTACCTTGAAAACTTCATATTCCCCGCGTATTGATTGCGTTTTTTCATTGACCCATCGACAAATGAAAGGACGGATCAATATGATGGAAAACAGAATGATGACAGGTAATCGGGTTGATTGCCTATACCGCGTGTCCACCGACAAGCAGGTGGACTACAACGACAAAAGCCAAGCCGACATTCCCATGCAGCGCAGAGAGTGCCATCGCTTCTGTGAAAAAATGGGATGGACGATTGTTCATGAGGAACAGGAGGACGGTGTGTCCGGGCATAAGGTTAGAGCCGAAAACCGGGACAAGCTGCAAATCATCAAGGAACGAGCCAAGCAGGGAAAATTCGATATTCTGCTTGTGTTCATGTTTGACCGCATCGGGCGTATCGCTGACGAAATGCCCTTTGTAGTGGAATGGTTTGTCAAGAACGGCATCCGGGTCTGGAGTACGCAGGAGGGTGAGCAGCGTTTTGATAATCACACGGACAAGCTCACCAACTACATCCGCTTTTGGCAGGCTGACGGCGAAAGTGAAAAGACTTCAATTCGCACAAAAACCGCTCTCGGCCAGCTTGTCGAGGACGGCGGTTTCAAGGGCGGTCTTGCTCCCTATGGGTATGACCTTGTAAAAAGCGGACGCTTCAATAAACGCAAGCACGAGGTTTTTGAGCTGGCTATCAATGAAGCCGAGGCCGCTGTGGTACGGATTATCTTTGACAAGTATGTGCATGAGGGTTTCGGCGCTCAACGGATCGCCACCTACTTAAATAACCTCGGCTATCGGGCGAGAACGGGTAAAATGTGGCATCACGCCAGCATCCGGGGTATCATTTGCAATCTGACATATACCGGGGTGCTTCGCAGCGGCGAAAGCCGCTCCCAAACGCTGCCCCACTTGCAAATCATAACGCCGGAGCTATTCGAGGCCGCACAACACATTCGTACCTCCCGTGCCAACTCCGCCGAACAGGAACGGCGTGTACCGCTGAATACCCGTGGTCAGTCCTTGCTGGCCGGAAATGTCTTTTGCGGGCATTGTGGCTCCCGGCTGGCGCTCACCACCAACGGCAAGGCTTATCCATGCAAGGAAGATGCTCACCGCATTGTAAAGCGTGTACGGTATATCTGCTACGGCAAGACACGCAAGCAAACCGAATGTGACGGGCAAACGGGCTACACGGCGCATATACTTGACGGTATCATTGATAAGGTGGTGCGGCAGATTTTTGAGCGGATGAAAGCAATCCCTAAAAGCGAGATCGTTAATATCCGCTACCGTGAAAAGATGGAAGAACGGAAAACGCTTCTCAAAAGTGCAAAATCAGACTACGCCAAAGCCGCCGCCGAGCTTGATACGCTCCGTGCAGAGGTTATTAAATCCCTCCGGGGCGAAAGTGCTTTTTCGCAGGATTTGCTTGGTTCTTTGATTTCTGACTGTGAGACAAAATGTCTCGAAGTTCAGCGTACTATGGAGGCGGCGCAGGCGGCCTACGACGAGGGACAGGCCATGCTGGATGCCTTAAACGCTCAGTACGACGATATTATCTCATGGGCGGATATGTACGACAGTGCCAGCATGGAGTCAAAGAAAATGATCGTGAGCTGCCTGATCCGGCGTGTGGAGGTGTATCGGAACTATCGGCTGCATATCGACTTCAACATTGACTTTGAGCAGTTCAGCGCTGGGCTGGACATTTCGGCAATCGCCGCATAAAAAAAGCCCGCTTCAAAAGGGAAGCGGACATAAAACAAAAAACTTGCTTTTTTCAAAGCAAGCATTTATTAAGAATACTCAGCGCACCCGATTGGTGGAGATAAGCGGGATCGAACCGCTGACCTCTTGACTGCCAGTCAAGCGCTCTCCCAGCTGAGCTATACCCCCGTATAAGGGGTGCGCTGAGTAATTTCTTATTCAATTAGTGCGGGGGTTGTTTACCGCTTCAACCGGGCTCCCAGCTGAGCTATACCCCCATCGGCGGAATTATTCTATCAGATCTTTTCGGAAATTGCAAGTCTTTTTTTCGGATTTTTGAAAAAAATCTGCGTGGGCGGGCGGAGGCTATGTACGGTCGGCGTTTTCAAGCAGCTGGAGGACGCGGGCCTCGGCGGAAAACAGGGTGTAGAGATCAGCTTCTGTGTTCTCGGAGCAGACGAGCAGGTGCGCTGTTTCGGACGCGGCGGCGTCCGCCGCAGAGACGGGGGAGGACGGCGCGTGGAAGACGCAGTAGCTGTCTGGAGCCTCTGCCTCGGCGGGCAGGAGCGCGAGAAGCGTTTTCTGGCAGGTGAGGGCGCAGAGCGCGTCGTTTGCGCGCGTGAGCGCGCCGGAGAGATCCTCATCGTCTTCTCCTGCTGTGATGCCAATGGAGTGGCCTGCGGCGAGCAGCTCAAAGACCAGCGACGGGTCGGCGAGAATTTCCGCCTCCGTCAGGAAGAACGTTCCGTGCAGCTTGTAGGTTTCCAGCGCAGCCATACTGGCGCGCATGGTCTCGCTGCCGGTGAAGGCGAGGTAGACGGTTGCCGGCTTTTTTTCTGCGGCGGGCGGCTCCTGTGTGCCCTGTGAGCCGCTGTTGGGGCGGTCGGTGGGCCTTTCCGGGGACTGCGAGCCGCTCTGGTTCTGCCGGATGCGGTAGGCGATCAGATTTTCGGCCTTTTCTACAAATAGCGAATCGTCATAGACCTCGCTGCCGTCGGTGAAGCGCAGGATCTGATAGCCGCCTGCGGATTCGAGCATTGTGGTCTTGAGGCCGAAATGCGAGGCGCAGAACGTGAGCGGCAGATAGAGAATGCCGCCGCGGTACAGCACGTTCGCGGTCGAGACGCTGCCGCTTTCGTCGCTGACGCTCCCGGCGGCCAGATCGAAGATCATCTGCCGGGTGCGGCTGAGCAGAACATAGGTCTGCTTGGCCTGATTGTACGACGGCGTAACGCCGCACGGCTGGCTGTCGAAGACCTGATAGGGCACGTAGAGCGTGCCGCCGGAATAGGTTGGGAAGACGCTCAGCGTCAGGGGAATGGTGTCGTTGACGGCGACGAAGAACAGCTCGCTGTCGGCCAGCGCAGGCGCGCACAGGCACACGGTCAGCACAAGACACAACAGAAAACAGATCCATCTGCGCAGCTTCATTCCCTCGCCGCCTTTCCTCCTGAGATTCCTACACAGTATACCATAAATCGCGGATAAGAGCAAGGATTTCAGTTGCTCCGGAAAAAAGAGTATGATATACTAATCAGAAACCAGAACATTCGGGAGGGGCGCGCCATGGAACGGATCGTAAAGGAGAATTATTATCTGGACATCGCCGAGACGGTGCTCGAACGCTCGACGTGCCTGCGCCGGCAATACGGCGCGATCATCGTCCGCAACGACGAGATCGTCGCGACAGGGTACAACGGCGCGCCGCGCGGACGAAAAAACTGCTCCGATCTCGGCTATTGCGTGCGCGAGCAGATGCGTGTGCCGCGCGGAGAGCGCTATGAGCTGTGCCGCAGCGTCCATGCCGAGGCGAACGCCATTATTTCCGCCTCCCGCAACGAGTGCATCGGAGGGGACATTTATCTCGTCGGCCACGACGCGAAAACGGGTGCGATCTTGTCCGACGCGACCTCCTGCTCGATGTGCAGGCGCATGATTATCAACGCGGGACTGCGGCGCGTGGTCATCCGCAATACGAAAACGGAATTCACGGTCGTTCCGGTACAGGACTGGATCGATCAGGACGATACCTTGGAACTGTAAGCATGAAACTGGGAAATTTGGAAATCACGGGCGATCTGGTGCTTGCGCCGATGGCGGGGGTAACGGATCTGGCGTTCCGCACGATCTGCGCGGAATTGGGCGCGGCGGTGACGGTGACGGAAATGGTCTCGTCCCGTGCGCTGATCTATCAGGATAAAAAGAGCAGAAGTCTGCTGCACAAAACGCCGCTCGGCGTCTGCGGCGCGCAGATCTTCGGCAATGACCCGTCCGTCATGGCGGACGGCGCGGCGCTGGCGCTGGAGGCGTCGGGCGCAGATTTTATCGATATCAACATGGGCTGCCCCATGCCGAAGATCGCGAACAACGGCGACGGGAGCGCGTTGATGAAGGACCCGGAAAAGGCTGCGCGGATCGTCGAGGCCGTTGTGAAAGCCGTGCCGGTGCCGGTCACGGTCAAGATGCGCAAGGGTTGGGACAAGAGCTCATGCAACGCGCCGGAGCTGGCCGCAATGCTCGAGCAGGCGGGCGCGTCGGCGATCGCCGTCCACGGCAGGACGAAGACCATGCTCTATTCCGGCGTTGCCGACTGGGACTGCATCCGCGCGGTCAAGGAGGCCGTGAGGATCCCCGTGATCGCCAACGGCGATATTTTTACGGCGGAGGACGCGGTGAAGTGCAAGGCGCGCACGGGAGCGGATCTGCTCATGCTGGGCCGGACGACGTTCGGCGACCCTTGGGTGTTCGAACAGGCGCAGGCCGCGCTGCGCGGCGAGGCCGTGCCGGAAACGCCGCCTCTATGCGACCGCGTCGATACGGCTCTGCGGCAGTTCCGCCTTGCGGCGCAGGATAAGGGCGAACACATCGCCTGTCTGGAGGCGCGGAAGCATTTCGCATGGTACCTGCGCGGCGTTGCGCACAGCGGCTATTATAAGGAAAAAATTTCGGCGATCTCGACGATGGACGAGATCGAACGGATCGCAGACGGGATCAAGAGAGATTTGGGGTGAAGCTCTTGCAGGATGACAGCCTGATCCGCAGAGCGGCCGCGCAGGACGCGGCTGCGTTTGAGCAGCTGATGCTGCTGCATCAGAAACCGGTCTATAATATTTGCTGGCGCATGGCGGGAAACGCCGAGGACGCGCTCGACCTGTCGCAGGAGGTGTTTCTGAAGCTGTGGCGGACGCTGGCGCAGTATCAGTTTGACGCGGCGTTCTCCACCTGGCTCTACCGGATGACGCAGAACGTCTGCATCGACTTTCTGCGCAAGCAGAAGCGGCAGCAGCACGTTTCGCTCACGTTTTCCGAGGATGAGGACGAGGGGAAGGAGCTGTCCGTTCCAGACCCTGAACCGCTGCCGGAGGAACGCGTGATCTTCAACGAAAAGCAGGAGGCCATCCGGAATGCCATGAACGCGCTCCCGGTCGATTTCCGCGAAATTCTGGAGCTTCGCGTGGTGCGGCAGCTGCCGTATGAGCAGATCGCGCAGATCATGGATCTTCCGGTCGGAACGGTCAAGTCGCGTCTGGCGCGTGCGCGGCTCCAATTGAAAAAAAGATTGGACGCCGGGAACTTTTTTGAAACCGGCGCGTCTAAATGCACGGAATAAACAGGAGGTGGGTGCGCCATGAACTGTGAAAACGCGCTGGAGCTTATGAACCGGGAGCTGGACGAGGCGCTGACAGCGGAGGAATCGGCGGCGCTGCAGGCCCATCTGGACGCCTGTCCGGACTGCCGGGGAACATGGCGGCAGCTGCACGAGCTGGACGCGCTGCTGCAGGAAAGCGAGCTGGAGCCGCCTGCGGCGCTGCACGAGGGCGTGATGCGGGAGATTCGGCAGGAGCAGAAAAGGAAGCCGCGCCGCGCCTGGCTTCCCGCTGCGGCCATTGCGGCGGCCGCAGCGCTCGTGCTGCTGGCGGGCAAGGCGGGGCTGATCGCGCTGCCGGGCTTTGAGCAGACCGACGTGATCTCGGTCAACATCGGCTCGGCGGTCGAGCAGATATTCGCGCAGACCGGCGCGAAAACGCCGGACGAAGCCGCCGCGCAGCAGGCGGCGGAGCTTTCCGCCGAGACAGGGCTGGACGTGCTGCTGGTGTGGAACAGCGGCGTTCCGGCCGAATTGGAAACAACGCCGTATGAAACGGCGCAGAGCGGCGCCCGGCTGTATTGCGTGACGGGCCAGCTGGCGCAGACGATTCTGGACGAATACGGTGCGGCGGCCTATTCGCCCGACGACGTATTCTCCGATCTGCCGGAAAAGGAAGCGGCATATGTGCTGGTGCTGCCGTAAGGCTTGACAGAAGCCCGAAAATATGAAAGAATAAACGCAACACAACGAAAGCAGGTGCCTTTGATGGAAGAAATGACGACCGGTCTGTGCCCGAAATGCGGGCATACGCTGCAAATTCCGGCGGAGCTGGAGCGCTTTTCGTGTATGTACTGCGGAGAACGGCTGACGAAGCGGCAGCTCCTTATGCAGCCGGAGGAAGCGTCTTGTTCGGAGGAGGACTGCGCGGTGAGCTTTGACCATGCCGTGTCGAGGCTGGGCTGGTGCGTGCAAAACTTCCGCGGCTACCAGAAAAAGATCCTGCGCGACGCGTTTTTTGAGGCGTTTGAGACATATGAGACTGGCTGTGCCCCGGTCATTCAGGAGCTGAACAGCGGCGTGCGCCCCGAGCGGCAGACAGAGCTGCTTGACCGGGCCGCCGAGGCCATGCTGGACGAGTTGGCGGCAGGCTGGATGGGGAAAAACGATATGGAGGACGAAAAGGTCATTCTGGCGATCTTCTTTGTGCCGATGGTGCGCAAGCTGCAGCTGCCGGTCAGCGAGGAATTTGTGTCGCAGCTGCAGAAAAAATGGGTCGAACGGTATCCCAAATCCCCGTTTTATCTGGGCGATTACGAGTCCATTTCCGGCGGCTTCCGCAAAAAATTCCTCGGTCTGTGCTTCATCACGACCGCCGTTTGTCAGGAACTCGGTAAGCCGGACGACTGCGCGGAGCTTACCGCCTTCCGCGCCTTCCGCGACGGCTATCTTGCCGCGCAGCCGGACGGCGAAGCGCTTATCCGCGAGTATTATAACATTGCCCCCGGCATCGTGACCTGCATCAACACCTGCTCTGACCGTCACGCGTCCTATGAGCGCATCCGTGAGCAGTATCTGACTCCATGCTACGAAGACCTGCTGGCCGGACGCAATGCAGACTGCAAGACCCGCTACGTGCAGATGGTGCGCGATCTGGAGCGGGAGTATCTGAACTGAGATAGCGGTCATGCCTCCGGCGGCCCTATCTTTTCCGTCTTGCCGGAAAAGATAGGGGAGAAAAGGGGCGCTGAGGTACGTTTGGTACGTACTGCGGGTACGGTTTTGTTACGGTACATCAGATTTGTGGATCGCTGCGTTTGAATGTCTGCGGTAAAAACGCATTGCGTTCAAAATTTGCAGGGCAGTACGAATTCGCATTGGTCTTGCTGACTGCTGAAGCGCAACGCTGTTCTTGTTATCGCGGGAAAGATCCAAGAAAACCGAAGCGGTTTTCTTGGTCGCTTCAAGGAGGTCCGGGGGGGAAATCGAAATCCCCCGGGCCTCAAATGATTTCAATATGTGTTCTTACCTTGACAAGAACATCGCTGACCGCAGAATATTACAGCGCTCAGGTGCACCTGAACGGTATGGAGCGTTACAGGCAGGTCTGCAGGATGCACAGGATCATCTGCGCGTGGCCGCATTCCTCCTCGGCGATCTTCAGCAGCATACAGCGGTGCGTTCCGGCGTTTTCGGCGAGCGCTTCATACGCCTCGTGCGCGGCGTGCTCCTCGGAATAGCGCTGGCGGAGCGTTTCGTTGATGCAGGTGACGCACGGCGCATCCGGCCTGCCGGGACAGGCCTTTTTGCCGGTCTTGAGGAAATAGACCGCGCCGAACTGCTTCGCGTGGCAGGCCTCCTGCCGGGCCATCTCGCGCAGCATCGCCTGCGCTTTGCCCTTCATGCGGCAGGCGAGGTGCGCGTAGAGCGCGCTGTCGGCGCGTTCATCCCGGATCAGCTCGAGAAGCTTTTCGGGCGTCAGAGAATCGGCTGCGGCGCTGCCGGAGCCGGTTTGCTCGTTCATCTGGGCAGCCGGGACAGCCTGCGCATTCATCACGCGGCTCCAGACCCGCTGCGTCTGTTGTTCTGTGAGTGGTTGCATGGGATCTCCCTCCTTCGCCCCATCGTATGCGCTGCGGGGCCGGATTGTGCGGTTTCACAAAAAATCCCACACGGAAACGGCAAATTTGCACGATTTTCTCACAGAAAAATCTTGTATTTCCAGTATGTCTGTGTTAAAATTCTTTTTTGTGAGATTTTTATGTACGAAACTTTCAGGCAAAGAAGGAAGGGGCGCCAAGTATGACGCAGGATAAAATTCGGAATATTGCAATCATCGCGCACGTTGACCACGGCAAGACCACGCTGGTCGATCAGATGCTCAAGCAGGGCGGCGTGTACCGCGAAAACCAGGCGGTCGTCGACCGTGTGATGGACTCCGGCGATCTCGAACGCGAGCGCGGCATCACCATTCTCGCCAAGAATACCGCTGTCCACTATAAGGATTATAAGATCAACATCGTCGATACCCCGGGCCATGCCGATTTCTCCGGCGAGGTCGAGCGCATTCTGAAGATGGTCGACGGCGTCCTGCTGCTTGTCGACGCAGCGGAGGGACCCATGCCGCAGACGCGCTTCGTGCTGCAGAAGGCGCTGGAGCTTGGACACAAGGTCATTGTCGTCGTCAACAAGGTCGACCGGCCCGATGCCCGCGTGCACGAGGTCATGGACGAGGTGCTTGAGCTGCTGCTCGATCTGAATGCGACCGAGGAACAGTTCGATTCCCCGACGATCTTCTGCTCGGCCCGTGAGGGCACGTCCTCCTACGGCCCCGACGACAAGGGCACCGATCTCATCCCGCTGTTTGAGACGATCGTCAACTATATCGATCCCCCGAAGGGCGATGAAAACGGGCCGCTGCAGGTGCTCGTCTCGTCCATCGACTATAACGAATTCGTTGGCCGTATGGGCATCGGCCGCATCGAACGCGGCACGATCCACCAGAACCAGGAGGTCATCGTCTGCGACTACCACGACCCGTCCGTCAAGAAGAAGGAAAAGGTCGTCGCCCTGTACGAGTTTACCGGCCTTGGCCGCAGCCCCATCCAGCAGGCATCTGCCGGCGAGATCGTCGCCTTCTCCGGCATTTCCGATATCACCATCGGCCGCACGCTCTGCGATCTGGAGACCGTTGAGCCGCTGCCATTCGTCAAGATCTCCGACCCGACCATCGAAATGACCTTCTCCGTCAACGATTCTCCGTTCGCGGGCCGCGAGGGCAAATACGTCACATCCCGCAACCTGCGCGACCGTCTGCAAAGAGAGCTTCTGAAGGACGTCTCCCTGCACGTGACCGAGATGGGCACCGATGCCTTTAACGTTGCAGGCCGCGGCGAGATGCACCTGTCTATCCTGATCGAGACGATGCGCCGCGAGGGCTATGAGTTCCAGGTGTCCACGCCGCACGTTCTGAATAAGACCATCGACGGCAAGCTCTGTGAGCCGATCGAGCGCATGATCGCGGATGTACCGGAAAATTCCGTCGGCTCCGTGATCGATAAAATCTCCCAGCGCAAGGGCGATCTCGTCTCCATGACCCCGATCGGCAGCCGTATGCGGCTGGAGTTCCTTGTCCCGACGCGCGGCCTGTTCGGATATCGCAACGAATTTTTGACCGACACGCGAGGCGAGGGCATCATGGCCTCGACGCTCGACAGTTACGCGCCCGTCAAGGGCGAGATCTCCCGCCGTCTGACCGGCTCGCTCGTCGCGTTTGAAACGGGCGAAACGACCGCCTATGGTATCGGCGGCGTGCAGGATCGCGGTTCGATGTTCATCGGGCCGGGCGTGGAGGTCTATGCCGGTATGATCGTCGGCCAGTGCAACCGCAACGAGGACATGGCCGTCAACGTCTGCAAGAAAAAGCAGCTGACCAATATGCGCGCAGCCGGCTCCGACGCCGCCATCCGCCTCGTACCGCCGACGGTTCTGTCGCTCGAGCAGTGCATGGAATACCTTGCCGACGACGAGCTGCTGGAGGTCACGCCGAAAAGCCTCCGTATGCGCAAGCGCCAGCTCGACCATTCGGCCAGAATGCGCGCTCTGATGAAATCCAGACAGTAAAAAATGCTCCTCCGTATGCCGTAGCATACGGAGGAGTTTTTCTAAAGTCAAAAATTGAAATACGGCAGGCCGCGGTATTTCTCCGGCAGTTCCTCTTTGCAATATACATTGTGAAGTGTTGTGACGAGCGAAGACGGATCTGTGCAGATATAACGGTTCAGATACTCGATAAAGTCCTTTTCGGTATAGCATACCACGACCGCAGAACCCCGTTTCACCCGATACCTTGCAGCATCGGGGCTTTCGTGCAGCCAATGACAGCTGAACTCCAGACAGTATGTTTCGAGATCATCCGCCACTGCATCCGGAACACAGTACACGCTGATCTCGCCGTCTGCGCTTAAAAGAACCTGTTTCATAAGCCCTCCAAATATTGTTCCTCCATTCGCCGTAGGGGCCGATGCCCACATCGGCCCGGCAGAATGCACTGTTTCTACGGAAATCTGCGGCGAATTCGTAACTTCCCAATGGGCCGATGTGGGCATCGGCCCCTACATTGCAATATGTCAGTGCATACGGGGCACTGGGGGATTTCTGTAGAACAGGTGCTCTCTGCGCGCGGTGGACAGAGTCGTCGGCCCCTACAAATCACTTGCTGATTGTCAGAACACCGGCGCAGGGCGACAGCTGGGTAAATGAAAGGTCTGGAAAATCCCTTTTTAATTCTTCCGCGACGAAATAGATTTCATCGACATCCCAATCCGCTCCCGCTTCCTGCCTGCACCGGTTCAGCGCGCCGCGGGTTTCAAACGCAACGTCGCCGATCAGAATTTTTCCGTTTTCATTCAGACAGCCGCGCAGTGCGGACAGAAATACGACTTTCTGCGCGTCTGTCAGATGGTGCAGCGAATAGGTCGCGACGATATAATCGTAGCGGCGATCTCGCAGCGGCTCCACCAGACCCGTTGTAAAGTCGCCCTGATATAGCTGTGCGTCCGGCATTTTTTCGGACGCCAGTTCGAGCATTCTGGATGAGAAATCCTGCCCGTAGATGGTGCAGCCCTGTTCATACAGCCTTGCCGTCAGCACGGCAGTTCCAAACCCAATGTCCAGCACAGACGCGTTAGGGGTCTGCATGACAGTCTGAAAAATTGCAGCGAGTACCTTTTTGTATCCGGCAAACGGGTAGGTATTCGCTTCGTCGGAAAGACCGACGCTTTTGTCATATCCATCTGCCCACAGGTCAAATCCTTTGTTGTTCAGCATAGCTGCCTCCTGAAATTCTAAATTGTCACTTTTTCCAGATTTTCGGCTGGTACTGCATATTGGAGACGTTATAGACCGTAATAAACGCCTTTGGGTCCTCGCGGTTGATGAAGGTCATCAGCCGCTGGTACTCGCTCTTGTCGACGATGGTGATGATCTCGTTGTGGCGCTGCAGATTGTATGCGCCGATGGCTTCGTAGATCGTGGCGCCGCTGTGCAGCTCGTTGATGATGAACTGCCGCAGCGCTTCCTCTTTTTCGGTGATGATGCAGACGCGGCGCTTCTTGTTGTGGTCGAAAATGAAATGATCCAGAATAATGCCGTTGAAATATGTGCCGAGGATACTCAGAACCACGGTTTTCTTGTCGTAGACAAGCGCTGCGGACAGTGCCACGCACATACCGGACAGAGACATGGCTCTTCCTAAATCCATGCGCAGGTATTTGTTCAGAATTTTTGCCACGATATCCAGTCCGCCGGACGAGGCGTTCCGGTTGAACAGAATGCTCAGGCCGATGCTGACCACCAGAATGTAGCAGAGCACGTCCAGCTCCTGACTGCCGGTCATGGACGTGTAATCCGGGAAAACAAGCTCAAAAAGTCCTAAAAATACGGGCAGCATCACACTCGTATAGACGGTTTTCGCCCCGAATTCCTTTCCGCAGGTGAGAAAGCCGATGATCAGAAGGACGATGTTCAGGATCATCGTGATGGCCGACAGGGGAAGGGGGATGAAGTTGGACAGTACGATGCCGAGGCCGGAAATGCTGCTGACGGAGGTGTGGCTCGGGGACAGGAAAAAGAAGACCGCCGCCGCGATGATCGCCACCGCTGCGGTCAGAACGGCCGTTTCTCTGATGATCGCTGTGAAATTCAATTTCTTCTGGTTCATTGTGGTATCTCCGAATCTTGATTTGTCTGCGCTGCGGTAGTTGTCTGCGGCTCGTCGTGATAGTCGGATTTCGGCAGACTCCAGTGGTAATATGCCGCCAGCAGGCGCAGCACAACGATGGCTGCCGCGCCGAAGAGCATGGCCGCGTTCGCACCCAGCCGGTCCCAGCACAGCGCGCAGATCAGCGCGCCGATGATCGATGCGCAGGCGTAGAAGTGCCGCACGAAGATATAGGGCCGCTCGCCGGAGAACACGTCGCGCAGCACGCCGCCGCCCACGCCGGTGATGAGGCCGACGAAGACGGTCAGGAACAGCGTATCATGCTCTGCCTGCCGGTACGCGCACTGGACGCCGACGACCGTGAACACGCCCAGGCCGACCGCGTCCATCACCAGCAGCAGCCGGTCGAACACCGGCTCGTGCCGCCCGACGCGGGCGCGCACGTGCGGCAGGAACATGAGCACGGACACGGCAGCCGCCGTGAGGGTATAGACGGGATCGTGGAACGTCGCAGGCGGGGTCACGCCGAGAATGACGTCGCGGACAATACCGCCGCCGACCGCCGTGCAGACGCCGAGGACGATCACGCCGAACAGATCCATCTGCTTTTTGATGCCGACAATGGCGCCGGAAACGGCAAACGCGGCCGTGCCGATCAGTTCCAACACAAAAACAAGAACATTGGACATAACGGAAACCTCCGGAAGTTTACACGCGCAGCGATTTTTTCTGCACGGCCAGCGCGCCGAGCGCGATCAGCACGCCGATGAACGCGCAGCCGGTCGAGAACCAGAGCATGAGCGTTGTGCCGCCGAGATCGATCAGATACCCGGAGACGAGACTGCCCAGCAGCGTACTGAGCGAGATGGCGAGGATCGTGCGGATGGACTGGCCCTGCACCCGGTCGGCGGGGTCAACGGATTCGTTGGCAAAATAGACCGAGGCCGGGAAGAACAGGCCGTAGCCCAGCATCTGCACCGGCTGCACGGCCAGCAGCATCCCGAGAGAGCCTGACGCGAGGATCAGCAGTGGCTTGACCACCATAAAGATGATCGAGATCAGCAGAATTTTCGCGCTGCTCATCTTCTTTTGCAGCAGTCCGAACACCAGCGCTGACGGCAGCTCCGAAGCGGCCATCAAAAACTGCGCGACGCCGAGCGCCGTGCTGCCGCCGCCGTGGCTGTTTACAAGCGAGACAAGGAAATTGCTGATCGGCATCACGCCCATCATGCCGAAGAAGCAGGCGATGAGCATGAGCGTAAAGACCCTGTTTTTCTTTAAGATCTGCCAGATCGAATGGCCGGAGGCCGACTTTGCCTGCGGCTGCGGCAGAAGGCGCGCCGGGATGCTCGGGAATGCCAGCAGGCAGACAATCAGCAGAAGCTGCTCAGCGCAGTGCGCCAGAAGCGCCGCCTGCATACCGAACCGCGCCGTCAGCAGCCCCGTCACGACGCATAAAACTGCGTAGGTCAGCGAACCCATCCCGCGTGCGAAGCTGTAGGGGATCTTGACGCCTGCGTTGACATACTGCATCCCCATCGAGTCAATGAGCGGATAGGAGTTCGTCTCCAGCACGCCGAACAGGAAAATGATCAGCGCCGTGAGCGCAAAGCCGGGGCGCGTGAAATAAAAGACGAGATTGAGCGCCACGGCAGGCAGCAGCATGACGATCAGCAGCTGCTTGATGGGCACGCTCGGGTGCCGGTCGGCCCAGCCGCCGATGACCGGCTGCGTAAAAAGGCTTGCCAGATAGCACAGCGCGCAGAAAATTCCGGCCTGTCCGGTCGTAAAGCCCCGGTCGAGGACGATCGCGGCCTGATAGGCGCAGATAGAGCTGATCATGCCCCAAAAGCTGGCCTGCAGGAGGACATAACAAAGAACGATTCGTTTTCTGGACGCCATGGCATTCGCTTCCTTTACAGCCGGTATGACAGACACTATTATAGAGCGCGGAACCGATAAAAACAAGCGGATTTTCCTGAAAAAATGCTTGATTTTCGGCGCTCTGTGTGCTAAAATACATTGGTCTGTGAAAAAGAATGGTCCTCTGCCGCAGCCGGCACGAAGGTGCAGCGGCATTTCCTTGCGGTATGAACGTTCTTAATTTGAAGGAGGACACAAGTATGGATCTCATGAAGGCTCTGACCAGCCAGTACATGAAGCAGGAGCTGCCTGAAGTTCAGGTCGGCGACACCGTTCGCGTTCATGTCAAAATCAAGGAAGGTTCCCGCGAAAGAATCCAGATCTTCGAGGGCACCGTCATCGCCAAGAAGCACGGCGGTATCGAAGAAACCATCACCGTTCGCCGCATCTCCTATGGTGTCGGCTGCGAGAAGGTTTTCCCGCTCCATGCGCCCAACGTTGTCAACGTCGAGTGCGTCCGCCACGGCAAGGTTCGCCGCGCGAAGCTGTACTATCTGCGCGACCGTCTTGGCAAGGCTGCAAAGGTCAAGGAAAAGGTCTGATCCCAACCATCCAAAAACCGCCGGTTCCACACGGAGTCCGGCGGTTTTTGCTTTACCCACACACGAACGGCTCCCGTATGCAGCTGCATACGGGAGCCGTTTTCCTGAAGCTTCTGAATTAAATATCCAGCGGGTCCATGCTGAGGACAGGGTGGCCAACCTCGGACAGGAAGGCGAGCAGCTCTTCCGGATCGCCGTTCGGGCAGTTCGTCTCGTCGGCGACCATATCGGCAAAGTTGTCGATATCGTACATATCCTTGGCAGTCTCATTGAGCTTGTCGCGGATCTGATCCTTCAGCTCCTTCGGCAGCCAGACCAGACGGCCGACGCCGCCTTCGGCCTTGAGGAACTTGTGAGAGGCGATGTAGTGCTTGCCGTGGCCCATGAAGCCCGGAGTCTGCACGCCGCCGCCGGTCATGGAGGCCATCTCGGAGAAGGTCATGCCGAGCGGAGTGATGCCTGCGTATTCACGGCAGGTGATGACAACGCCCATCGAGCACGGCTCGATGCCGCAGATGCACTCGAAGCAGCCGCAGGAGGTCATCGGATCCTCCAGCAGGGAGTAGAGCGTGACGTGCTCCAGCGCGCCGTGAGAGTACTGTGCGACGGCCTCGTCGACGTCCTCATAGCGGCCGGTGCGCTCGTCGGTGCAGCGCTCCTTGGTGACGACCTGGCAGGGACCCTGCGGGTCAAGCTCGTTCGTGGCCTTCGCGTCCAGCCAGGACACGGCACCGCACAGGCCCAGACGCTCCGGGGTGACGATGCAGACGTGGCTCGGGGAGAACGCCTGGCACATGATGCAGGAATAGAAGACGGGCACGGATTCGTCGGTCATGGACTTCAGACGCTCGTCGCGCTTGTCGAAGACCTCGTTGGCGTGCTTGCGCAGCGCGGCGTTCGGCTCGTCGCCGACGACGATGCGGACCTGGCACTTGTCAACGACCGTGTCAAATTCGGACTTGATCTTGGCATAGAGCACTTCGCCGATGTGGCGGAACTTGAAGCCGGCCTCGAAATCAGCCTTGCTGATACGGACGCGGATCATGTCGCGCTGGCCGGTGTGCATGAGGCCCTCCACGCAGTTGAGGAAGGAGTGGATCTTACGCTCGAAGACAGGCTCGAAGTCGGGCTGCATATTCTTGCCCGCGACCTCGACGGTGTAGCTCATGGAGATCTTGGAGCCGACCGGGATCTCGTCGATTTCGGGGCCTTCGACCACGATCTTGTGATCCTCGACCTCGGAGGCGTCCTTCGTGGTGACAAGCTCGAAGCAGTCCTTGCGGGAGCCGTCGATCTCGACCTGCATGTCGCCCTTGCGGATGATCTCGCCCTCGAATGCGGAGGAGAAGGAGACGGGGATATCGATCTTGGTGATCTTCAGCTTGATGCCGCGGGCCTCAATGGAGGTGTCGATCCAGTCCTTGGTGTTATCATAGATGATCAGGGACTTCGGAACGGCCCACATATCGTCGTGGTCGTTGGTGATGACCGGGAAGCCCAGCTTGATGGCGCCTGCGCCGCAGGCGACGGTAATGTCGTTGACGGGCTTATAGGCGTTGACGAATGCGTTGATGCGGTCGAAGGTGTACTTGTGGAAGCCCTCGACGTCGCCCGGCTGGATGGCGCCGAAGATCATGGCTGCGCGCACGACCAGAGAAATGACATGGCCGACAGACCAGATCTCTTCGCCGACGGGAACGACACGGACAGGGAAGCTCATGGAAAGACCGGCTTCCACAGCCTGCTCGATGATGCCGCCGATCAGGAAGACGAAAATGCCGCGGGACTGGTAGCCCTTGATCGTCTCGACCGCTTCCTCGGTGGAGGGAGCCGGCCCGATCATGACGACGAAGCCGGGGATGTCGCCGGTGACAAGGGGAACGCCGAGCTCACGGACCTCTGCGTCGGTGAAATGGCCGTGATAGTGCGTGCCCTCGTACGGGGTCTGGGTCTTGACATATTTGCAGGCTTCGATCATTTCAGCGGCGATGGCGGTGCCGACGCCGGACTGGAAGATGGAGTTGGTGCGCGGCTCGCGGAGCATCATGGCCTTGACGTCGGCCAGAGCATCCTGCAGCTCGCCGGTCGTGGTGACTTTCTTGCCGATGTAGGCATAGATGCAGGCGCAGAAATACGCGGTGGAGGGAAGCGTCAGAGGAGCGTCGCGGCCGACTTCAGCCACGATCTTGTTCACTTCTTCCTCGGCCTTGGCGAACATCTCGTCAGAGCCGTCGAAGACGCGGTTAAACAATGTCTTCATTGTGGTTTCATTCCTTTCAGATTCATTCTTTGGCGTCAATGGCAGCCTTGATCGCGCGGATCTCATCCAGCGCGTCGGGGCTGCAGTCGTAGGGGGAGAGGCCCTTCCGGTCCGCGTCGATGACGGTGGGACTGTAGCTGATGAAGCCGAGCAGATCGTCTGCCGGGATGCGGCTTCTGATAAATTCACGGTCGGATTCGTCGCGGATCTTGTTGGCGACGACGCGTACCTTGGTCACGCCGATGTCCTTTGCAAGCTCCTTGATGCGCACATAGGTCTGTACGCTCCGCGCGCCCGGCTCGATGACCACGATGAACTGATCCATCATGCTGGCCGTGCCGCGTCCAAGGTGCTCAAGTCCCGCCTCCATGTCCATGATGACCACGTCGTCCCTGCGGAAGACGAGATTCGTCAGAATCGCCTTGAGCATCACGTGCTCCGGGCAGACGCAGCCGGAGCCGCCGGTGTCGACCGTGCCCATGACGAGAAGCTTCACGCCGTTGATATTTTTGGCAAGCTTGTCGGGCAGATCGGAAACGTCCGGGTTCAGCTTATAGAAGCTGTTCTGGTCGTTTGCACCCGTGCGCTGCTTGGCAAGCTGCTTCATTTTGGAGACCGGGACAATGGAATTGACCTCTTCCGCCGTCAGGCCCAGCGCCAGACCCAGATTGGCATCCGGGTCGACGTCGGCTGCGAGGACGGTGCGCCCTTCGTCGGCGTAGAGACGTGCGAGCGTGGAGGCCAGCGTCGTCTTGCCGACGCCGCCCTTGCCGGTGATAGCTACTTTCATATCGGTAAAGACCCTCCGGGAAGATCTTAGATGCCGAGAGCCGCGCGCTTGGCTTCGATCGCGGCGATCATCTTGTCGCCGAGGCTCTCAATGTTGGTGTCGACGACGAAGTGCGCCTCGACCCACTCCTTGCAGCCCCGCGTCTCACCCTGCAGAAGCTCGGTGATCTCGCTGGAGCCCTTGGAGTACGGATCGACGCCGAGGTAGGTGTCGATGCCGGTCGCCACGACGTAGTTGCCGATGGAAACTGCCTTTTCAGACATCCATTCCGGCGCGCAGCCGCAGAGCGGAATCTGGGAAATGTTGATGCCCCAATCCTTTGCAAGATCGGAAGCAAGGATCATCATACGGGAAATATCAACGCAGGAGCCCATATGCAGGATGGGCGGGATGCCGACCAGCTTGCACACGCGCTTGAGGCCCTCGCCGCAGTATTCGGCGGCGTCGAGATCCATGAGGCCGGCCTTGGCCGCGGCCTGTGCCGAACAGCCGGAGACGATGACGATGATATCGTTCTTGAGGAGCTTCTTCATCAGCTCAATGTGCGCGGTGTCGGGGCGGACCTTGGGGTTGTTGCAGCCGACCATCGCGACAGCGCCGCGCAGGACGCCGGCCTTGACGACGTCAGCCAGAGGCTTGAGCGTGCCGAGCGCGTCAACGTGGGAGTTGCACACGCCGTCAAGCTCTTTCTTAATGGCCTCGACCGAGTAGCCGACGCGCGCCTTGGTCTTGAGGTTCGGAATGTTGACAAGCTCAGGCTTGCGGTTTTTGAAGTTTTCAATCGCCATGCGGATGATCGCCTTGGCGTTGTCCGCCGCAGTGTCCTCGTGGAACTCGATGAAATCGGAGCCCGGCATACGGGCGATGGGAGACGTGGTGATGAACTTGGTATGGAAGCACTTGGACAGCGGGCCAAGGGCCGGGAAGATGCACTGCACGTCGACGACGATGGCCTCGCAGGCGCCCGTCAGAACGACGTTTTCCTGCTGCAGGAAGTTGCCCGCCATCGGAATGCCCTGACGCATGGCGACCTCGTTGCCGGTGCAGCAGACGCCCGCGATGTTGATGCCCTTTGCGCCGACGGACTTGGCCAGCGCGACCATCTCGGGATCCTGCGAATACATGACGATCATCTCGGAAAGAGACGGATCGTGGCCGTGGACGATGATGTTGACCATGTCCTTTTCCATGACGCCGATGTTGGCGGTGGTGTCAAGGGGACGCGGGGTGCCGAACAGAATGTCGGAGAACTCGGTGCCCATCATGGAGCCGCCCCAGCCGTCGGACAGACCGGCGCGCAGGGACTGCTTGATCAGAGCCTCCGGCAGCGAGGAACAGCCCATATGCGTCATGTGCAGCGACTGCGAGACCTCACGGTCGATCGCGCGCGGCTCGATGCCGGCGTCATGCCACAGCTTCTGGGTGTGCTCCGGTGCGCGCTTGAGGTAGCGCTGCACGCCGAACGGCTTGCCGTACTCGAGAAGACCCGTCTCGGCGACCTCGTGGGCCAGATCGTAGATATCCTTGCCCTCGGTCTCGATGCCCCACTCGGCGGCGATCTTCTTCAGCTTTTCCGGATCCTTGACCTGGTAGGAGCCGCCCTCTTTCGCCTGATAGAGCGTGTGGCAGATCTGACGGCCATGGTCGGAGTGCGTGGCTGCGCCGCCAGCGGTGAAGCGCAGATAGTTGCGGCCGACGATGCCGTGCACGTCGCAGCCGCAGATGCCGCGCGGCGCCTTGGGCGTGATGCGGCAGGGGCCCATGGAGCAAATGCGGCAGCAGGTGCCGGCTTCGCCGAAGCCGCAGTGCGGCGTCTGATTCTTGACGCGCTGCTGCCAGGAATCCGCGCCAACTTTTTTGCCGGTTTCAAGCAATTCGTTGGTCGCTGCTTCCATCTGTTCAACTGTGATTAAGCGATCCCAATCCATCGATGATGTATCCTCCTAAAATATGTTCTGAACCGGCCTGCGTACACCGGACGCAGAGCCGAAAGGGGCGGCGGACTGCCCGTGCGGACAGACCGAGCAGGCGCAGCTGCGCTTTGAAACCAAAAAGCGGCAGGATGCACCTCATATAGCTTGTGTCCATTTTACCAAGCGCCCCGAAAAAAGTCAACCGATGCGAACCCCCTGCGGGGGATCACCGGAAATCCAATTTTACGGAGAGAATAAAACATTAAAAATAGATAAAGTCAGAATTATCTACAAAATAATAGATAATTCTGACTTTATGCAGAAAATGATATGCGGTATCCGGATATTCCTTTTTTTATGATCCCATATGAACATTGATATGCGGATAGCACATGGTGATCCCGGCAGCGGAAAAGACCTCCTGCATCCCGTCGAGCACATCGTTATAGCACGTCCAATAATCCTCTGTGCGCGCCCAGAAGCGCAGGACATACTGGATCGAGCTGTCGCCGTAGGAGACGACGTGCGCCTCGACAGGCCGGTCGCGGAGCGTCTTTTCATGCGCTGCCGCAGCGGCGCAGAGGGCGGCGCGGACCTTGTCCGCCGCATCGTCATAGGATGCCGAAACCGTCACGTCGACGCGGCGCACGTCCTCGCTCGTCATGTTGACGATGCTGCCCGCCGTGACCTGGCTGTTGGGCAGATAGATGATCTGGTTGTCATAGGTGCGCAGGCTCGTATAGACCGCGCCGATGGTCAGCACGGTCCCGGCCTTGTCGCCGATCTGGACATAATCGCCCGACCGGAAGGGCTTGGCCGTCAGGATCATCAGCGCGCCCGCGACGTTGGACAGCGCCGTCTGCATCGAGAGCGAAACGGCAAGACCGGCGACGCTCAAAATCGCCAGCAGAGAGCTTGTATCGATGCCGAGCGTCCCGGCCACAAGCATGACGGCGATAAAGATCAGAACTGCCTTGGCCGTCGTGCGCAGGAAGCCGAAAATGGTGTGGTCAAGCTTCGAATGCGAAAACAGCTTGTCCGCCGCCTTCAGAATCAGCTTGATGAGCACCGCGCACAAAACCAGCAGCACCGCCGCATACAGCAGCTTTTCCAGCGTCAGCTTCGAAAAAAACGACTGCACCTGCTTTTCGTCGATCGCAGTCGTGTCAAGAACAGAAGAAACGAACATAAAACCTCCTGTGCGTTATGGGTAGTACCTGCCCTACAGCCGAATGGGCAGGTATATACGAGTTTGCCGCAGACGTTCAGCTGCGCAGTGCGCTCAGGATCTCCGGGAGCAGCACGTCGCGGTTCTCCTCCGATACCTCGATCAGGCGCACGTTCGGGTGGCTGCGGATGGCGGCGGCGAGCGGGGTGTCGGCCTTTTTCTGCACCACGCCGAGGATGGGGACGCATCCATCCAGAAGCGTCCGGATGCGTGCGGAATACGTGTCCGCGTGCCGCTCCATGCGGCCGATCTCGTCCATCAGCACAAGGTCGCAGTCCTCCGCGCCCTTCAGCGCGTCCATGCCCGCCGTTTCAAACGCGTCCGGGAACGACGCGATGCCAAGTTCCGGGCGGCGGATGCCAACGCGGTTCTGTGCGCCGCAGAGCAGATCCTGCGCGGCGGCGGGATGCAGATAGACGGGGCTGCTGCCGTCCGCCTCCGGCTTTGCCGAGACGGTGCGGAAGCCGCCCAGCCGCTCCGGCTGCAAAGCGTCCAGCGCGGCGGCGATCAGCGTGCTTTTCCCGATCTGCACAGGACCGGTCAGAAATACGTGCATCCTTACCCCTCCTCCCGCGGCTTTTTCGCGGTCCCGGAGCGCTTCGCCCGGTGCAGGATCATCTCTGCCGCGATCGACACGGCGATCTCCGCCGGAGTCTGGCCGAGAATGTCCAGCCCGATGGGCGCGTGGATGCGGGCAAGCTCCGTCTCCGGGATGCCGTTTTCCATGAGATACGCATTGGTCGACGCAATTTTATGGCGGCTGCCGATGCAGCCGATATACGTCGCGGGCGAACGCATCGCCTGCAGCAGCACCTCGCGGTCGGCCTGATGGCCGGGGGTCATGATGCAGACGTAATCGTTTTCCGTGAGCGTCAGATGCGCGCCAATGTCCAGATAATCGCCGAGAATGACGCGCTCAGCCTGCGGATAGTGCTCCGGCGTGGCAAATCCCGGCCGGTTGTCATAGACCACAACGCGGAAATCGACCGAAGCCAGCACCGGCACAAGCGCTGCGCCGACGTGCCCGCCGCCGAAGATATACGCATAGCCCGCCCGCGTGAGCGGCTCGACGTAATAGCGCGGCTCACCCTTTTTCGTGACCGCGTCCGCGCGGAGCATCGGGCGCAGCTCGTCCGGTGTGATGCAGTCCGTGAAGCGCAGACCATGCGCCTCGTCATAGGTCCCCATTGCGCTGACGCAGCCATCGTCCATGCGGTAGACGAGCCAGCTGTTCTGATTGCCGTTCAGAAGCTCCAGAATGCCGCGCAGCAGCGCGGTATCCGCCTCGGCCTGCGGGTCAAAATACTGGAAGAAGACCGTCACATTGCCGCCGCAGATCATACCGATATCCGCGACCTCGTTGGGGGCCAGGCAGTAGCCGTGCACGAGGGACTGCTTCGTTTTCAGGACCTCCATCGCCAGCTTCCCGGATTCCAGCTCGACCGCGCCGCCGCCGACGGTGCCCTCCGTATGGCCGTCGGCGAAGACGGCCATTTTTGCGCCCGCACCGCGCGGCGTGGAGCCGGACGAGGCGAGAATGCTGCACAGCACGACGCCCTCGCCCTGCGCGAGCGCCTGCAGCATGGATGTGAAAAGCGCTTTCATACAAGATCCTCCATTCTGATCGTCAGGATGCCAAGCCGCTTGATCTGCGGCAGATAATACGGGTACTGCGCGTTGTCCGTCCGCAGCAAACGCGGCAGGACGGCCTCGGGCGTGATCGCGCCGGGGTCCTCGTCCCGGCTGTAGATGCGGAAGAACCGGACAGCATCGTCCAGCGATGCAAACGGCTGCCCGTGCTCCAGCTCCTGCGCGTCAAATTCGAACGGTACGCCCAGTTTGCGGAGCGTTTCGCAGGCGGCGGGAGCCGTCTCGCCGCGAATGGGCTGCTCTGTCAGAGAAAACCGGTGTAAATCGTAGTTCTTTTTGATGATAATGACCGTTTTCGCGCACTGTCTGTGCGCGACGGGAAGAATTTCCGCAAGACTGCCGAAAAAGCAGAAGACTATTGCGTCGTACTGCGTCCTGTCCTCCGACGTCAATAAATCGCAGTGCAGCGGCGTGATATTTGTGAGCTGCCGCGTTCGGATGGTCTGCCGCAGCATGTCCAGCGCCCCGTCAGACACGTCCGCCGCTGTGATTTTCTCGAAATACGGACTCAGCGCGGCGGATAACGCTCCCAGCCCGCACCCCGCGTCGCAGAGCGTGCGGCAGCCGGAGAGCCTGGGCGCGAGAATGGCAGCAAGGCGCGCGTGATAGTCGCTTTTTTCATTCGCCGCCTGCATGAACCGGATCATGTCCGGTGTCCAGACAAACATACCTCTATTCCTCCTGGGCGTAGGTAACCGCTGATTGAATCGGCAAGAGTTGTCAGCGAGAGATTTTGTCCCAAATGAAAGTTTGAAAACGCAGGAATACTTTGTGTATTTCAAGTTTTTCAAACTGCACAGTTGGGGCAAAAGCTCCGCTGACAACCGCAGACGATTTAATCATCGGTTACATAGGGCGTACAGACGGAAAAGACGCGGCTGCCGGCCTGCACCTGCGTGACGGCGACCGGAACGCCGTAGAGCGTCTGCAAAAGCTCCGGCGTGAGCACCTGTCCCGGCAGGCCGAAGGCCAGCACCCGTCCGTCCTTCAGCGCCAATACCTTTGTCGCATAACGGAAGGCCTGGTTCGGCTCGTGCGTGGAAAAAATGACGCTGTAGCCACCCGCCGACAGCGCTTCAATGCGCTGCATGACGCGGAAGCTGTTGCCATAGTCAAGACTCGCCGTCGGCTCGTCCATGATGAGCGTGTGCGCGTTCTGGATCAGCGCCCGGCCGAGCAGCATCAGCTGCCGTTCGCCGCCGGAGATGCGCATACACCCGCGCGAAGCCAGCGCGCCGATGCCAAGCTCGTCCAGAATCCGCTGCGCTGCGTTCGTCTGCTCCCGCGAGGGGCGGTCGAACGGCCCGAGCTGCGCGCCAAGGCCCATCAGAACGCTGTCGAGCACCGTATGGTCGAACGCCGGACTGTAGGACTGCGGGATATACGCAAGCTCCGCCGCCAGCGCGCGGCGGGAATAGTCCCGCACGTCGCGGCCCGCGATTTTGACGCTGCCGCGCTTCGGCTCCAGAAAGCCGAGCAGACAGCGGAACAGTGTGCTCTTTCCCACGCCGTTCGGGCCGAGCACGGCAATGCGTTCGCCCCTGTCCGCGCAGAAGCTGACGCTTTTTAATACGTCCGCCTCGCCATAGGAAAACACAAGGTCAGATACCTCAAGCTGCATCCCGCGCGCCTCCCTTCACAATTAAATAGAGGAACAGCGGCGCGCCGACGAGGGCCGTGAGGATGCCGAGCGGAATTTCGCTCGTCGTGAGGCACCGCGCCAGATCGTCGACCAGCATGAGAAAGCTTGCGCCCAGCAGCATCGAGCACGGCAGCAGAAGCCGGGTGTTCTGTCCGACGAGCAGACGGCAGATGTGCGGGATCACGAGTCCCACCCAGCCGATCATGCCGCTGATGGAGACGCTGGCCGCCGTTGCAAGCGTCGCGCAGACGATGACGGCCAGCCGCAGGAGCTTCGTATTGACGCCCATGCTGCGCGCCTCAGCCTCGCTGATGGTCAGCAGGTTCAGCCGCCAGCGCAGGAAAAACAGCGGGATCAGGCCCAGCAGAATGGGATCCATCGCAAAATGCAGATCGTCCAGCCGCACAGCGGTCAGCGCGCCCATCAGCCAGTAGGTGATGGCGGGCAGCTGCTCGTTCGTGTCGGCGACCAATTTAATAAAGGAGGTTCCGGCGGAAAACAGCGACCCGACCATCACGCCCGCCAGCACCATCGCCAGATTCGAGCGCATCCGGCTCAGCCGCCCGACCAGATACGTCAGTCCCACCGCCGCAAGGCCGAAGAGGAACGAGCCTGCCGTGATGACGGCGTAGCTCGCGCCGAGCAGAATCGCCAGCGCCGCACCGAAGCACGCGCCGGTCGACGCGCCCAGCAGATCGGGCGACACCATGGGGTTGCGGAACATGGCCTGATACGACGCGCCCGCGGCAGAGAGCGCCGCGCCGATGAGCGCGGCGGACAAAATGCGCGGCAGGCGGATCTGGATGACGACGGAGGCCTCCTCCGGCGTCCATGTGGGCGCGAGGCGCAGATGCCCGCGCGAAACGCCCGACAGCGCCCGGTCCGCCAGCAGCCGCGCGGTCTGTAATGCCGAGACGCGGTATCGGCCCAGCAGGAACGACAGAAAAAAGACCGCCGCCAGCAAAATCAAAAGGATCAGGACACACCGCCTGCCCGTTTTTTCAGGTTTCATCAGCCTACTCCAAACAAAAGCGTTGTTTTTCATACCGTACCACCCTTTGCGTCTTCCTGTCAAGCAAAAGCGCCGGATTTTATTCGGAATTGCCGAATCTTACAGAAAATCCGCCCCTTTCCCGCCCATGCCCGCCGGACGCATACAGCCCGGCCCGCGGCAAACCCCACCAATAGTAAACGCAGAAATTATGCAATGTGACTGCGGCATAGCTGCATAAAAAGCACAAAAGCTGCCCGATATCACTCGGACAGCTTCTAATGTTTATTTTCCGGCCCACCGGTCAGACACCGCACTCAGACGAACAGGGGAGAACGGTACATTGTGATATAAATGCGCCTGCTGCCTTGCGGGTGTCTGCAAATGACCGAAGCTCTTATCGGCTGCTTATACTTTCGTTGATCTTGGACAATGTTTCCTTTAAAATTGTAGAGGAGGTTCCCTTTGTATACGGAAAATATACCACTTCAACTCCGACGGCTCTAAACTTTTTTTCCACTTCATTGAACAAGGGCGAACCTTTCCAATCATCGCCTACAAACATTTTGTTAAAATGGTATTTCTCCCATGCGGCAAACTTGTCGCGATTTACCTGCGGAACAACTTCATCCGCGTAACGAATTGCCTTTACGATCTCCATGCGTTCTTCAAAGCAAATAACCGGAGCCTTTCGCTTATATTCCCGTACCAATTCGTCCGTGCTGACCGCAACAATCAGATGATCGCATTGCTCTTTCGCTTTTTTGAGAATGTTCAAATGGCCGACATGGAAAAGGTCAAATACGCCTGCCGTATAGCCAATTATCATCTATTGTGTCCTGCACTTTCCTTCAATATAGTCCGCAACGCGTTCAGAGGCATGACCATCCTCATAATTTCCAACAAAATCGAGAAAGGCCCGTACCTGATCCTGATACACATCACGATCAAAGCATCTTATTTTTTCATAAAGCTCATCCATATGAAAGGCAACCGGAAACGGAAGTTCGTTCAGACTGAAATACAGCTTCCGTTCATTTGCGGTGTATTCCGCAATGTCGGGTACATAGAGCATACACGGTTTTCCGCTGATTGCCATATCGAACATACACGAGGAATAATCTGTGATCAGAAAATCCGCGGCAGCGATAAGCTCCTGCATATCCGGGTACGATGTCATGGCAATACTTCCATCCGGAACCGGAGCGTCCTTGAGATTTGGATGATACCTGCACCCGATTGTCCAGTCTGTATTATCAAGTGCCCTTAGCGCCTTCGATAATCCGGCAAAATCCATGTCGTGTGTCTGTGCGCCCTTGCCGTCTCTAAAGGTCGGCGCAAATATAGCAAGCTTCATGCCGCTGCGCAGCCCATAGTGATGGTATACTTTTTGCTTGATTGCGCTGTTGTCCCTTAAAAGCGGATCGCATCGGGGAGTTCCGCCTTCCATGATCTCTCCGTCATACCAGAACGCACGGCGGAATACCTCTGTGCTGAATGCGCAGCCGGAAAGGAGCAAATCTATTTTTTTAGAGTCCTCCTTTGCAGATTTGATATAATCAGCGGGCAGAGATGGTGCGTCCCCTTCAATCATTTTCAGCCTCAGTGAGCTATGCCATGTTTGCAGATAGATCTGTTCTTTTCTCTTATCAAAAAAGTAATACGGAGTAGTGCGTGTATTGCATATGATTATTTTTGCAGTGCTGATCTCTTTCAGATATTCGACAGAAAAGAAACGAACGATCCTTATTTCCTGAGGCATATCCTCAGGAATTGCAGAGTCCTTTTCAAATACCCAAACAAGGTCATATTTTTTCGGGTAATTGCGCAGCAGGTATTCTCCGATATATTTTGGACTATCCCCATATGCGTGAAAGTTATTGGCCCAAATTAGAATCTTATTGTTTTGAATCGGAAAATGATGATAAATACACAGATAGGTCTTATGTCGCAAGTGTTTTATCTTCTGAATTATATTCATTACAGAAACTTCCTTCATTCTTGAAGCCTTTTCGCAATTTGATATTGGGAAGCTGGATATCTCCCCAATCCCGCGGCTGCCACAAAATGTTTTTGCTGCTTGCGCCCTGCATCTTCGTAAAAATCAATCCATCCACATGGTCGACATCAGATTTTTTACCATACTGATTTTTGATAAACGGGGCAAATACCATCCGGTAGGTTCCCTCCATAAGCTGGGATAAATCCAAAGAGACATCACAGGACGCAAGGGCGTCTTTTTTTCCTGTATAAAAATTGTGAATCAGTGCCGAAGCAACAGGTGTCATGTCAAGCCTGCAGATTTCAATTCTCAGGCACAAATTTGAAATATCACTTTTGTTTTGCCAGCAAAGTCTTAAATCGACTGGCTCATTATCCACGAAAGAGGCGAAATTCTTGTTCAAAAACGAGGCGTTCAGCAGCTTTATATTATGTCGGACCAGCCAATTCGGTCTGTTTTCTTTTGACAAGTCCATGGAAAGCACTCTGGATGTATCGCTTCGCTGCAAGTACAGATTAATCGCCTCCTCCACATCGCCGTCGTAGATCACCTTTCCGTGATCAAGGACGATGCAGCGTATGCAGAGCTGGCGGATCGTATTCATATTGTGGCTGACGTAAAGGACTGTGCGGCCCTCGTGGTTGGCGGCGTCGCCCATTTTGCCGAGACATTTTTGCTGGAACTTCATGTCGCCGACGGCCAGCACCTCGTCCATCACCATGATCTCGCTGTCAAGATGCGCTGCCACGGCAAAGGCCAGCTTGACGTACATACCGCTGGAATAGCGCTTGACCGGGGTGTCGATGAACTTCTCCATTTCCGCAAATTCCACGATCTGATCGAACTTCCGGTCGATTTCCGCCTTCGTCATGCCGAGGATCGCGCCGTTCAGATAGACGTTTTCACGTCCGGTCAGCTCCGGATGAAAGCCTGTTCCGACCTCGAGCATCGAGGCGATCCGGCCGTTATAGCAGATCGTTCCGCTGGTCGGCGCGGTGACGCGGGAAAGCAGCTTGAGAAGCGTGGACTTCCCGGCGCCGTTGTGCCCGATAATGCCGAGGGCTTCGCCCTTCCTGACTTCAAAGGAAATGTCATCCAGCGCAAGGAAGCGGTCGTTCCCGCTGTGCGCGGCAGTTCCGATTTTTCCGTTCGGATCTTCCTTTCCGCGCAGGCGTGCCCAGACGGACTGAAGATCGCTCTTCAGCGTCCCGCCGCCGATCGTCCCCAGACGATATTCCTTTGATATATGCTCCACTTTAATGATTGTTTCACCCATAGAGATCACACCGTATCCATAAAAGTCTTTTCTACTCTGCTGAACAGGATCAGGCCGAGAAACAGCAGCAGCGCGGTCACGCACCAGCCAATGGCGTAATAGGCCCATTCGATTGCCCCGATACCCAGATAGCCATAGCGAAACACGTTTACGATCGGCGTGACAGGATTCAGCATATACAGCGTATGCCATTTCCCGCCGGGCGCAAATGGCGTGAGCTTGAACATATCGTATGCGACGGGCGTTGCGTACATCCAGAGCTGCAGGCCGAAGCCGACCAGCATGGCAAGATCCCTGTACTTTGTAGTCAGCGCCGAGATGATAATGCCGCAGCCAAGCGAGAGCATGGCAAGCTGCAAAATCAGCAGCGGCGTCATAAGGACGAGCGCGTTGGGCGCAAGCTGCCCATGGACGTGATACCAGATCACGAAAATCAGAAAAAACGCAAACTGTACAGCCAGCATGATCAGGCCCGATAATACGGTTGAAACCGGCATAACAAGACGCGGAAAATAGACCTTTCCCATCACATTGCTGTTTGAGACAAAGGTATTCGCCGTCTGCGACAGGCAGTTGGAAAAATACGTCCACAGGACCGTTGCCGACAGGTAAAACACAAAGGACGGGACCCCATCGGCAGCAAGCCCGGCAATGTTGCCGAACACCAATGTAAAAACGACGGTTGTCAGAAGCGGCTGAATAATTGCCCATGCCGGGCCAAGAATCGTCTGCTTGTACTGGGAAACAAACGTCCGCCGCACGAGCAGCACCACGAGATCGCGGTAACGCCAGAGCTCACCCAGATGCAGATCAAACAGCTTGTTTTTCGGGGTGATGACGGTCTGAAACTTTTCCATGGGGTTCTCCCTTTGCTTATGATTTTCCGCAAAACCGGCGGACGCAGTAGTAAAGCTCCGGCGCGTATCCTGTCAAGCGCGTCAGGCGGTAAAGCAGCCGATACTGGCCGGAAAGCCGCAGCTTCGGCTCTCTTGCGAGTGCGCGCAGCTTTGCCCGCAGCCGTTTGGCCATGTCAGCCGCTCCGGAACGGCGCGCCTGACAGTATAGCTGCGCCGCCGTGCAGAACTGCCTGCTGCGCGTTTCCTGAACAAATTCCCCGCAGCCCAATTTACGCAGGACATCCGCACGCGCATCCATGATATCCAGCGCGTCAAGCTTGTGCGGGTTAAATTGATCGTGGATGATGCTCCCGCTGCGCATGACGTAGCCGTACAGGACAAGCCCGGTATAGATCACACGGTGACATTGTGGAAGCAGCCGCGTGATCAATTCTTCATCCTCATGCGCGATCCCTTCCCGGAAGCGCATTTTTTCAAACAGTGACGCGCGGTAAAGCTTCGTACAGGCCGAGGCTGCAACGCCGCCGCGCTGATACAGGTACCGGAACATTTCATATAAGTCCGTACAGACCCGGGGCTCTACTGCCTGTGCGGGGTCTGCCTGCCAGCTGCCGTCCGTCTCGGCGTATTGGAACTGAATAAAATCAAAATCGGCATTTGCGGAAGCAATTTCCAGCAGACTCTGTATCGCGCTTGGCGCGAGATAATCGTCTCCATCCAGAAACAGAAGATACAGCCGCGTCGCGGCGTCCAGACCGGCATTCCGTGCCGACGACAGGCCGCCGTTTTTCTTGTGTATGACCTGTACCCGTGCGTCCTGCTTCGCATACTGGTCGCAGAGCGCTGCGCTTCCGTCTGTGGAGCCATCGTCAACAAGAATGACCTCAAAATCCGGAGCCGTCTGCGCAAAAAGGCTGTTCATGCACTGCGGCAGATAGCGTTCAATATTGTAAACGGGAACGATGATCGAAACCATAACTCAGCTCCTGCCAAGCAGCTTCCGCGCAAAGGTCTTCAGTTTTCTCTGCCTGAGCGCCTTTTCGGTGATCAGGCTGCATTCTGCGCACAGCCGCTTCTGCTCCTGCCGGCTCAGCTTTGCGGCAAGGCGCAGCAATATGCTTTTGAAATCAGAACAGAGGAAGTCGCTGCGATAATAGCTGCATACATCGTTTGCAGCCGCAGCCTTTTCAAAGCAGCGCCCCAATGCGGCAGTCTGCGCGTAGTCTGCCTCAATGGTTCCGATGCAGTACGCCGCATATGCGCTGAATTCTTCCGGCTCTGCCGTAACGCCGAGCTGCGCCAGCTGCCGCCGCTTCAGGTTCTGCATCTGCTCTTTGAATTTCGGCGATGGGTTCTGCGTTACCTGCCCGCTGTGAATTCGGTACCGGAGCAGAATCTCCGGAAGCCCCGCAATCTTGCCCTTTTCAGCGACGCGGCACCATAGCTCGTAATCCTCCATCCCATTGAATGCAGGATCGTAGCCGCCAAGCTCCAAAATAGCGGCTCGGCGCATCATTACGGACGGATGCGCGATCCCGCAGGAAAAGAACAGGTCCTCCTTCAGCTTTTCCGGGCCGGCAGCCGGGAACCGGGTGCCGGTCACGCTTCCTTCGCAGAACAGCTCGATCGCTGTTCCGCATACCGTCACGTTCGGATGCGCATCCAGATAGGCCGCCTGCTTTGCAAAGCGTTCCGGCAGTGAAATATCGTCTGCATCCATGCGGGCGACGTACGCCCCGCAGGCGAGCTCGAGTCCCCGGTTGAGCGTTGCGGCAACGCCCATGTTTTGCGCGTTCGGGCAAAAGCGGATCCTGTTATCCGTGTATCCGGCAATGATCGCAGCTGTGCTGTCTGTTGAACCGTCGTCGATGATAATTAATTCAAAGTCAGACCATGTCTGCCTCAGGATGCTGTCAATTGCTTCTCGTATGTACCGTTCCGCATTGTATGCTGGCATAATGACACTGATTTTTGGCATATTATATTCCTTCGTTAAACCATTTTACATAGTCGAACGCATCGTACCATTTTCGACCCGTGTGTCCGTTCACAAACTCGCTGCATACGCCGACGCAGGGTTCCTGTTCAAACCCGGATATATGGAACGCGGACTGAAGTTCAGGATATGGAACGTGCGTGAATACCACCTTGTTCGCATACGAAGCAGATTGTTTAAATACGTGGCCATGTGCCGTTATCTCCCGTGCTTTAAATTTGCCGCCCGTGCATAGAGTCCCAGCATCGCGGCATTTTGCCGCATGATCCAGTCGGCGCGGATATCCGATATTCCGGTGCGTGTGATCGCAGCGCGAAGCGCACGGTTCTGGCAAAGCTGTCTGACGGCGGCTGTGCGTTCTGCTCTGCTCATAGGGGAGGTTTTGTAATAATAATTGCAGACTGCAGAAAACGCACCGCCGATAAGCTGACGCAGATAGGCTGTCTGAAGCGCGTCGTTGTCGCCCCATGCGGCGCTGATGGCGCCTTTGATCGCTTCCGCAGCGTTCAGACAGGCTTCAAAATAATCCGGATGAAAGCGATGAACGGTACTTCTGGTGTTGACAAAGCGCCAGTAGTATGCCGTCTTCTCATAGGCCATGTGGCCGGCATAGCCGATGCTCAGAAGGTTGAATGTGCGGTCCTCCGAAAACTTGATTCCACGTGGGAATTCGATGGCGTGCCGGCGAAGCAGCTCCGCATGGTACAGGCAGCGCCAGACAGAGCCTGCCAGTTCCAGAAGCAGCTCCGGAGACATATCCCCGCTGTTTAAAACGCAGCTGCTTTTGAGCTGTGTGATCGTGTCCGGTTCAGACCGGCCGTCCGCGTACACGGTTCTTGCGTCGCACATCACGAGCGGGCAGTCCGTTTCTCCTGCAATAGTAAGCAGGCGCTGGAACATTTCAGGCGCGATCCAGTCATCGGAATCTACGAAGCCGATGTATTTTCCGGCCGCCGCAGCAAGCCCCGCGTTGCGGGCCGCGCTGATGCCTGCGTTTTCCTGATGAATGACGCGGATGCGGCTGTCCCTGGCCGCATAGCTGTCGCAAATGGAGCCGCTGCGGTCTGTTGACCCATCGTCTACCAGAAGAAGCTCCCAGCTCTGCAGCGTCTGTCCCACGATGGAATCGAGGCAGCGGGGGAGATACACCTCTTCATTGTAGACCGGAATAAGAATGGACACATCTGGCGTCATCATGTCTGGCTCTCCTTCAGATATCGGATCCTTCCCAGCAATAAGCCGAGCGGAAGATAGATCAGCAAATTGGGCTTCAGCGAAAACATCCCCAATTCAAACGCCTGCTGCGCATTCATCAGCAAAAACGCCGTCACGCAGCCTGTTACGATCGGATCGGACAGGTACGGAGTCGCCCGTTTCAGCGGCAGATACAGGCAATTGAGCCAGAAGCCATAGCCTAAAATGCCGAAGCTGGTCAGACAGGCAACGGCGGTATTGTGCCAGTTGTTCGTGCTGATGTTGCCGGAGCCCAGCAGCGGCTGACGGAGGAGACTGCGGAAGCCATTCAGCCATAGCTGGTCCCGCCCGTTAAAAATAGGCTTATCGAAGGTTTTCAGACTCCATACCTCCATATCGTAGACAGCGCCGCAAAGGGAGATCACGACTGTGACAAGTGCCACAAAAAGGGGGATCAGCAGAAGGAAGATCACCCAGCCGCGCGACCGCAGCGCCCATGGGTACGGCTTCATGATCAGCGCCAGCAGCATGGTGACCGCCAGCACGACCATGCAGGATCTGGATTCCGTTTTGGATATCAGCCAGAGCACAAGCCCGCCTGCCAGAAGGATCAGAAACTTTGACCAGCCGGACCGCAGGTTATAGAAAGCGGCCATAAACAGGACATAGCTGAAAAGACCGATCATGGCGATGCTGTTTTCATTCCAGCCGGACAGCTGCGTCCCAAAGTCATAGATCACGAGGATCGCCATTCCCAACGCCAACACTGCAAGGCCGGATAACCGCATGGCGCGCTCCTGAACCTTGATCTGGCTGAAGATATAAATCAGCAAAAAGCAGCACAGATACTGGAGCCCGCCAAGGCCCGTTCCGTGAAGGATCCCCGACATGGCGAAAATGCATACCGTTCCGCCAAAGGCAATAAAGACGTCCTTCGGCACCGTTCGCTGACGGCGGCGCAGAAGAAGGATCACCGTGAGGCCAATCAGTGCGGCAGTGGTGATTCTGTCTGTATGATACGCGTTTCCAAGCCCGGTTCCGTTAAACAGGGAAGAGAGCCACACCAGCACGACTCCGGCGGTGAAAATGACTGAATTCATAGTATCTCCCGCGATTGGGGATCAGATCCCCCTGCATAATTTGTAATACGCCCGAAACAGCAGACCGATCGGATAACAGGCCGCTGCCAGCAGTCTGTGCGATCCGCGATATGCCGTGCGCTTCTTGCGCGCCAGCATACCAAAGCATTGGTACTTTCCGGCCATGAGCAGCCGCTCTGGAACGCTGTTGACCAAATCAATGCGCTGCATAAAGTAAAGACAATATCCCGCCGGATTGCGCTTCATCAGCTCGGTCGCTCTGGATGACAGTCCGTCCGGCTGATATTCGCAAACGGTGATGGTTTTTGGCAGCAGGCGGAGCCTGCACAGCTTGTCCAGCCGGTCATACACGACGCTTTCCGTAACAAATGCTTCGCCCGGAAAGACAGGGAACGGCGCTTTTCGGGCAATCTGCAGGGGATACAGAAAGGTGTACTCCCCGCGGCAATGAAGCTCCGAATAAAGCCCGAAAAAGGTCGTTTCTTTTATTTCAGGCGGAAACTCCGTGCTCAGGCTTTTTCCGTCTGCCGCAGACTTATATGCGCATATGCCGCATTCAGAAGACGCAGCTTCCCGCAGCGCTTCCATTGCATCCGGCACGAGAAGGTCGTCCGAATCCACGCAGAGGAAATACGTGCCCGTGGCCTGCTGCAAGGCGAGATTATACGCCGTGTGTTTCCCGCCGTTTTCCTTTTTGATATAGCGGACCGGAAACCGGGCAGACGAAAAGCTGCCTGCCGCAGCCTCCGTGCCGTCTGTGGAACCGTCGTCAACAATGAGCCATTCAAAGTCGAATACAGTCTGTGCGCAAAGGCTGCGGTAAAGCCGCTGCAGCGTATCTTTTCGATTGTATGTAGGTGTAAATACTGTAATTGTCGGCATAGCTCCCGCTCATTTCCGCTTCAGCCAATCAAGGCAGTTCTTCCCGAACAGTCTCCGGCAGGCTCTTGTAATTTTACAACGAAACCGCATTCCCTTCGGCAGCCATGATTTATTGAACCAATGGATTGCTGCCGTATTGTCCGTTTTGCGCAGAATACCCGTCTCGTTTTCAAACGGGCAGAAAAAGTCTGCTGGATAAAACGTAAAATCCTCAACGGTTTGCAGCTTACCATCCAATTTCAGTCCATGCGAAAGCATAATATTAGTTATGGATACACAGTTGGTCGTAGTGTCTTGAGAACCATCTGCTTTTAGGAAATGCCTCCCGGTATAATACTCTAAAAGCTCTTTTATAACCGGAAGCCCCTTTTCGGATGCCATAATTCCGGTTGGCACATAGTGTGTGGACTCAAACCCGGAAAACGCCCTACAGGACAAGAACTTGTCCAATGATCGTACGACCTCAACGTCCGTATCCATGTAAACTCCACCGCACATATACATAGCATACAGGCGGACATAATCTGTAACAAAAGCATACTTTTTGCTTGTATATGCTTCCTCAACGTACGGGCAACAATGGATATCACAGTTGTCCTCGTTCCACTCGCGGATCTCAAACTCCGGGCAGAATTTACGCCAGCTGGCAATGCAACGCTTCGCCAGCTCCGGCTTCTCGCCGCGGCCAAACCAGCAGTAATGGATGATCTTTGGGATCATGGGCGTTTCTCCAATCTTCTCTTGTGCAGCGCCTGATAGACCGGCCCCGGCAGCAGCCCTACCGCAAGGGGGCGCAGCGCGTAAAGATATGCGTTCAGCGGCAGATGCAGCAGCCGTGCCGCTTTTATGCGGACGCGAAATTCATTGATGCGATATTTGAATTTCCGGCGGGCAAATGCATTGCGGTCGTCCCGCATGGCATAGAGCGGCTCCGGGATATTTTGGCCGCGGAAACCGGCGGAGTACAGTTTGATCCAGAGGTCGTAGTCCTCCACGCGCAGATAGCGCGGGTCGTCCGTATAGCCGTTTACCGCCTGATATGCCTCCCTCCTGACCATGCACGGCGCGTGGCAGAAGGGCGTTCCCGCGATAAAATCTCTGTTTTCCGGAAACAAAACAGGGTGGCTCTGTTCCCATGCGCCGTTCTCGTCAAAATAAGTCATTGCCGTGCTGACAATGGCGATATCAGGGAACGCGTCGAGAATGGCCGCTTCCTTTTCGAATCTGGTCGGCATGGACACATCGTCGCCGTCCTGCCGCGCGATATAGGCTCCATCCGCGATAGAAAGGCACCGGTTCAGCGTGTAATTCAGTCCCATGTTCTGCTCATTTTTCAGAAGCGTGATTCTCTCGGGATATGTACGCCGGTACCGTTCCGCGACCTCATACGTCGCGTCGCGTGACCCGTCGTCGCACATGACGAGGTTCCAGTCCGTAAAGGTCTGCGCAAGCAGGGAATCGATCGCTTTAGGCAGTGTATCCGCGCAGTTATAAATACCCATAATGACGCTGACGTTTGCCATAGCTTACTCCTCACCCAGCAGGCGCTTGCGATCCTGCAAAATCGCCTGAAACAGCCGTTGCTGCTCAAAATTTTCCGCTGCAAGCTTATGAGCGGCCAAGCCGAAGCGCTGCCGCGTTTCCGGAGAAGCGGCAAGCGCCTCCATGGCGGAAACCAGCGAATCCACGTCCGCTTTTTTTACGACCAGGCCCGTTTCATCGGGGATCATCGCATCCGTGGGGCCGGGAATATCCGTCACGATCACAGGCACGCCCATCGCCTCCGCCTCCACCACGACCATACCGAAGCCCTCGCGATAGCTGGACAGGATATACGCATCCATCGCTGCCAGATACTTTTCTACCGTGCTGGTTCTTCCACAGAATATCGTATGCGCCTGTTCCTGCGCCCACTGATACAGGGACATATCAACGGCGGCAGAAAGCTCCGGATTGCCAACGATCAAAAGGTATGCGCCGCTGTTTTTTTGCAGGAATGCTTTGAACGCCGCCAGCAGCTCGTTGATGCCCTTGTCGCGCGTAATACGGCCGACAAAGCCAAAAACAACCGCATCGTCCGGGATCGCATATTTTTCCCGGATCTCAGCGCGCCAGACCGGCTTCTGCGAATTGTCAAATTTGTTCAGATTGACGCCGCTGGCACTGCCGTTCCAAATCACAGAGCCTTTATTTTCCGGGTACAGTCCCTCGGCATGGCTGAACTTCAGATTCCCGAAGCTGTCCGGCTCGACCCATGTTGAAAGCGTACAGACCAGCTTTTCAATCCGCTTAAAAATGACGCGTTTGATCCCGTGGAAGCCCACGTAGGCCATTCCCCACTGACAATAAAGCCGCACAGGGACTCCGGCAAGCTTTGCCGCCAGCGCAGCATACAAGGACGCATTCGGCGTGGAATACTGCACCATGTCGAACCGTTCCCTGCGGAAAACCTTCACCATCTTCAGCATTGCGCCGATCCCGCCAAGGCTGACCCCGCGCTTCATGGGAATGGGGATATAATGCATATACGGCGGCAATGAGGCGGCAAACGCATCGTCATTGTCGCAGATGAAGGTAATATCATAACCAGCCTCCCTGTGAAGGAACTCGGCAGTCCCTACAACGAAAGAGCGCAGCGTGCCGGAGATTGTTGTGATCAAGCAGATTTTCTTCATACTCATACTGTTTATAATTTATGCAGCCATGTCTTTCTGAAAGCGGTACAGCCCAACATCGTTGTTTGCAAGCACCAGAATCCGTTTATTTGATTTTTCTCGCAGGGACTCCGACATAGGTTCCGCTCTCCGTGATTGCATGGATTACCGCCCCACCTGCACCGATGATGCAGTGGTCACAAATACTTACGTTGTTGCCGACAGCTGCGCCGATGCCGATCCATGTATGTGCCCCGATCGACACCGCACCGCCGAGCCTTGCGCCGACGGAAATATGCGAAAAATCGCCGATCCGATTATCATGCTCCACGACTGCCGCAGTGTTGATGATGCAGTGCGTCCCGATATGGGCAGACGGGTTCACCACTGCGTTTGCCATCACGACGCTGCCCGCGCCGATCTCGGTATCGAGCGCGGAAATGACCGCAGACGGATGAATTGCTGTGTACCAGCGTACGCCGTCGAGCTGCCGCGCGATTTTCTCCCGGACGGCAGAGCTGCCGATCCCGATGACAAAGGACGTGTCCGGATAATTTACGTAATCCGCGACCCTGCCCAGAACGGGAATGCCCGCGACCATGGGCGGAAGCAGCGCGTTGTCATCCAGAAAGCCGAGCAGCGTGTCGCCGCTGCATCGGACAATATCCGCCGCGACCTTTCCGTGGCCGCTGGCTCCAATTACAATGACCCGTTCACTCATGCGCCGAAGCCCCCGTAAACGCTTCCATCGTCGCGCTGCCCTCCGCGCTGATCCCCTCGCGGGCGAAGACACAGCGGATGGTCATAAAGATAATTTTTACATCCAGCGCGAAGCTGATGTGGTCTACATAGTCCACGTCGTAGGCAAAGCGTTCCACCCATGAGGAAAGATTGCGGCCATGCACCTGCGCCCAGCCGGTGAGGCCGGGGCGGACGGCGTGGCGGTAATGCTGCTCGTCGTTATAGAGCGGCAAATATTTCACCAACAGCGGCCTCGGCCCGACGAGGCTCATCTTTCCGCAGAAGATATCCCATAGCTCAGGAAGCTCATCCAGGCTTGTCGCGCGCAGAATGCGGCCAAATTTGCCCAGCCGCTCCTGATCCGGCAGCAGCTCGCCGTGTTCGTCCCGCGCGTCGCTCATGCTGCGGAACTTGTGGAGCTTGAAGATCTGCTCGTCCTTTCCCGGACGCTCCTGACAGAAGATCACAGGGCAGCCCAGCTTCACGCGCACCAAAATTGCCGTTACGAGAAGCAATGGAGACAGAATAATCAGCGCCATTCCGGAGAGAAAAAAATCAAGAAAGCGCTTACCGTATTTCTCGTAAAATCCCGCTCTGTGCCGCATCAGAAGCTCCCCCGGATGGCCGCGCAGACGCGGTCCACGTCGTCCATGGTCATCTTTGTGTTGCTCGGCAGGCACACGCCGCGGGCAAACAGGTCGCTGCACACCGGTTCCTCTGCGACGCTGACGAAGGGACAGTCAGCAAAGACCGGCTGCAAATTCATCGGCTTCCAGAGGCGGCGGCCCTCGATATTTTCTTCGTTCAGCCGCGCCAGCAGTTCTGCGGGCGTTACGCCGCAGTCCTTGTCCAGCAGCGCGACGGACAGCCAGCGGTTCGGCTCGGCGCAGTCCAGCTTCGGCTGCATGGCGAGCGGCAGACCCCTCAGCTTTTCGGCATACCGGGCGAAAATCGCCTGCTTCTGCCGCACACGCAGGGGCAGGACCTTCATCTGGCCGCGGCCAATTCCTGCGGAAATGTTGCTCATGCGGTAGTTGTATCCAATTTCCTCATGCTGGTACCACGGCGCGTTCTCGCGTGCCTGCGTCGCCAGCTTCAGCGCGTGCCTGGCATCCGTCTCTGTCCGGCACAGCAGCATACCGCCGCCGGAAGTGGTAATGATCTTGTTGCCGTTGAACGACAGGCCGCCGAATTCGCCGAACGTGCCGCACTTTTGGCCGTTGTATGTAGAACCCAGCGCCTCGGCAGCGTCCTCGATCAGGGGAACGCCGTGCTCACGGCAGATGGCAATGATCTCGTCCAGTTTGGCTGGGTTGCCGTACAGGTGCACCGCGACGACCGCTTTGGGCGTGCCATGCAGCTCGAACGCGCGGCGAAGCGCGGCGGGATCCATGTTCCACGTCTCACGCTCAGAGTCGATAAATACCGGCTTTGCACCGCAATATGCCACGGGATTGGCCGACGCGGAGAAGGTCAGGCTCTGGCAGAACACCGTATCGCCGGGCTTTACGCCCGCGAGAATCATCGCCAGATGCAGCGCCGCCGTCCCGGCGGACAGCGCGACGGGATAGCCCTTCTCCATGTACGCGCCCATGGTTTTTTCGAATTCGTTCACGTTCTCGCCCAGCGGCGCGATCCAGTTTTTCCGGAATGCGTCGTGGATATATTCCAGTTCATAGCCCTCGTCCGACATATGCGGACTGGCCAGCAAAAGCCGTTTATCCATGCCCTCTCCTATCCTTTTCTCCACTGCATCCCAATGCCGAACGCACGAACAGCGCGCACTTTTCTCATCAAAATGTTCGAAATATAGCCAAAATTATTCTTTATTTTACCATGACTGCCGGGGAATTGCAAGTGCCCCAAACGCAAAAACAGGCATACTTATTTTTTCTTCGTGCATATGGGCAGCACATTTTAGAACGTTTCTGGCGGGCAGCCGCGTAAGAAGACAGCGAGGGCGGGAAGCCATTCGCTTCCCGCCCGTTTTCTGTGTCATGCCGCCTGAGCGGCGAGTACGTATTTTATTGCAGCATATGCATTGCGATTGCATCCTCAATCGGCATTTTCGCGCTGCCTCAGATATTCTTCCTTCGTGATCATCATGTGAAGAAAACCGTCCTCCACACCCAATTCCCGAAAGCCTGCCCTGCGATGGGTTTCCCATGCGGTGATTTCGTTCCGGGCGACCGCGAAGTCGTTATGGATTCTGGAAATGCCGCAATCACGGAACGCGTGATCCAGCATCAGTCTCAGCGCGGGAACGGCATAGCCCTTGCCCCGGAAGGGGGCATACATCACAATGCCCATATCCCACCAATCTTTTTCGGGCGTATAGTGGAAATTCACATCGCCGATCCATGCGCCATCTAGGCTGCGTTTGATGTAAGCATAGAAGCGCTCCGGCTCATTTCCAACCCAGCTATCGTACCAATCGGCAAGCGCCTCGTCCGGGCAGTCGATGCAGCCGGTGTCCCGATGGTAGCCCGCATAGGCAACATCCCAGCCCGCGTTGTAAGCCATCGTTTCCGGGTCAGCCATCATCTGCTGATAGAACCACAGATCTTCCCGCTTGGGGATGTACAGTTCAAGCTCTCGTGTAATATATGCCATAACGCGCCTCCGTATTTTTAGGATAATCTATGGTCGATCGTGTTTTATCATATTCTTATCACGCCATCAAGCGACGATACGCGTGGCGGCTTCGAAAAATACCGCTGCTTCGTTAGACACGCGCTGTGTCCGGCGATTTTATAGACGGACAATTTATGGGGAGGCGACAATTTCTGCGCCTCTCGCAGAAGGCCGCGCGATAAACCGCCGCAGACATTCGTTGATGCAAATATCTGCGATGGGCCAAAGTATTTATCGCGTATGCAGGACCTGCGCCGCCCGATCCGGGTAATCCGTGATCAGCGCGTCCGCGCCGACGCTGGCGAGATAGGCCATGTCTTCCTCGGCATTGACTGTCCAGTACTGAATGGCCAGATCATGCGCGTGGGCAAAGTTGATGACCGTTGTGGTGCCGAGGTTGATGCCGAAGCTCGACTCCGCGTCGCCGAACGGCAGCTGGAGCACGTCGTAGGAGCAGGTGAAATCCGTTTTGCCGGTCAAGGCGGCAAAGTAGAACTGCACGACCTCCGCCGGGCTGGCGCTGCGGTGCATGTCCGGGTAGTTCGCCGTGATGTAGTCCGCGACCTCATCGCGGAAGCTGCCGACGATGACGCGGTCGAGCAGATTTCGCTCGTTCAGCGTCGCATACAGCTGGTCTGCCGCGGCCAGACCGACCTCGCCGCCGTCCTTGATCTCAATAATGTACCGATAGTCCCCGGCAGAGGTCAGATAGTCCAGCACCTCGTCCAAAGACAAAATGCGCAGCTCGTCCGGCACGGCGTCGCCGTGTAAATCCGTATACGGCGTTTCGCCCGCGTCATTTACGAACTGCGCCGCTATGTTCAGATCCTTCAGCTCTGCCAGCGTCTTATCCCGGACAAGCACGTTTTCCGCTCCAAACACGGTCACGGCATCCGACACGCGGTCGAGCGTGGAATCATGCGAGAGCACCAGAACGTCGTCCGCCGTCATATGCAGGTCGAACTCGAAATAATCCACCTGCACATCCGGGTTTTCCGCACAGCCGCGGAACGCCGCCAGCGTCTCCTCCGGGAACTCGCCCGCGCCGCTGCGGTGCGCCGAGATCGCCGTTTCACCGGTGATGAACGGGTTGTTCGTTTCGTATTGCTTCAGATTTTTCGGATTCGAACGATGATGGAACTGCGCAATGCCGATAATTGCAATCACAACTACGATGCAGAGCAGCACGAGAAGGCTCCTGCCGATGACTTTTTTGACTTTCATGATGATTCTCCTGACTGTCATATTTGCATAATCTATGGTCAATCGCATTTTATCATATTTTCCGCCGCGCCATCAAGAGGCGATACGCATGATGGCTGCGAAAAATGCCGCAGGCTCGTTAAAACAATGCGGCATCCGCCGCACATCTGCCGGGCTCATACTCCCGTGTCAGCGGGCATATACTCCAATAGCATACACAGCCTGGAGGTGCCCGTATGACAGAGGACTTACTCACCAGAGCCAGAGAACTGGCTGTGTACATCATCGAGAACCGCGCCACCATCCGGCAGGCGGCAAAGCACTTCGGACTTTCCAAATCGACCGTGCATAAGGATCTTTCCGAGCGGCTGCCGATGGCGAACCGCGCGCTGTATCTTTCTGTGCGGGAGATTCTCGACCAGAACAGGGCCGAGCGCCACATCCGCGGCGGTCTGGCTACGAGAAAGAAATATAAGGGGTTCTGAATCTTGTCGTTTTCCGGGCGTTTTCCCGTTTTTTAGGGGAAACGTCCGGCTTTTTATACAGCTTGCTAAAAATTTGTGAGTTTCGATAAAATTTTTTGAGAAATGGGTTGATTCTTTGGTGCGGAAGGTATATACTTGGAATCAGGAAACAACTCCATTCAACAACAACACAACGTTCAGGAGGCAAAGAGTCATGAAATATGGTCGTACATTCAATTTCTCCGCAGGCCCCGCAATGATGCCGGAGCCCGTGCTGGAGGAGATCCGCGACGAGATGATGAACTACCGCGGCAGCGGCATGTGCGTCATGGAAATGAGCCACCGTTCCCCTGTTTTCCAGCAGATCATCGACGAGGCCGAGCAGGATCTGCGCGACCTCATGGGCATTCCCGACAACTATAAGGTCCTGTTCATTCAGGGCGGCGCAACGCTCCAGTTCTCCATGATCCCCATGAACCTCATGAAGAACGGCAAGGCCGTCTACATCGAGACCGGCGCATGGTCCAAGAAGGCCATCGCGGAAGCCAAGAAGGTCGGCGAGGTCATCGTCGCTGCTTCCAGCAAGGACAAGAACTATACCTACGTTCCCGACTGCTCCGATCTGGATATCCCCGAGGATACCGACTACGTCTACATCTGCGAAAATGAGACAATCCATGGCGTGACGTGGAACAAGCTGCCCAACACCAAGGGTCATGTGCTTGTTTCCGACCAGTCCTCCATGTTCCTCTCCAAGCCCTGCAACGTGTCCGATTACGGCATGATCTACGCGGGCGTACAGAAGAACGTCGGCCCCGCCGGCATGGTTGTCGTCATCGTTCGTGAGGATCTGATCCGCGACGATCTGAAGGATCTGCCCATCTACCTGCAGTACAGCACGCACGCAGGCGCAGGCTCCATGTACAACACCCCGAACTGCTGGGCCATCTACTGCTGCGGCAAGGTCTTCAAGTATCTGAAGAGCATCGGCGGCCTCGAAGAGATGCACAAGCGCAATCTCGACAAGGCGAAGGTCTTCTATGACTTCCTGGATTCCTCCAAGATGTTCAAGGGCACCGTCGAGCCTGAGTTCCGCTCCCTCATGAACATCCCGTTCGTGACCGGGTCTGCCGATCTCGACAAGGAAGTCGTCGCCGCCACCAAGGCAGCCGGTTACGACAACCTCAAGGGCCACAAGTCCGTCGGCGGTCTGCGCGCTTCCATCTACAACGCCATGCCCAAGGAGGGCGTGGAAGCCCTCGTCGAGTTCCTCAAGAACTTCGAAGCCAACTACGGCAAATAAGAAAACCTACAAGGCGCGGCATATCCTGTCGCGCCTTATTTCACAGAACAAATATAAGGAGATTTTATCATGCGTATTCTCGTAACTGATGGAATGGACAAGACCGCAATGGCGCAGCTGCGTGAGGCAGGCCACGAGGTCGTCGAGCAGTTCTATGCTCCGGAAGAGCTGGGCGCGGCCCTGCGTGAGTTTGACGCAGTCGTCGTCCGCTCCAAGACCAAGGTCCGCGCGAACCACATCGACGAGGCCAAGGGCGGCAAGCTGAAGCTGATCATCCGCGGCGGTGTCGGCGTTGACAACATCGACGTGAAGTATGCCGAGGCCAACGGCATCACCGTCAAGAACACCCCGAAGGCTTCCTCTCAGTCCGTCGCAGAACTGGCCATGGGTCATATGTTCTCCTGCGCGCGCTACTTGTCCATCGCGGGCCACACCATGCGCGAGGGCAAGTGGGAAAAGAAGGCCTACGGCAAGGGCATTGAACTGCAGGGCAAGACCCTCGGCATCGTCGGCTTCGGCCGCATCGGCCAGCATCTGGGCGTCATGGCCAAGGCCATCGGCATGACTGTCATCGCCTTTGATATCTTCCACATCCCCGGCATCGAAGAACAGCTGGGCATCCCCTATGTCGAGATGGACGAGCTGCTTGCCAAGTCCGACTTCATCTCCGTCCATGCCCCGGCAGTTGACGGCGGCGCACTGATTAACGCAGAGCGCATCGCAAAGATGAAGGACGGCGTGTGCATCATCAATACCTCCCGCGGCACCAACGTCGACGAGGCCGCTCTGCTGGCCGCGCTCGAATCCGGCAAGGTCCGCGCCGCCGGTCTGGACGTCTACGCTGACGAGCCTGCCTCCAACTCCGCGCTGTACTCCCATCCGATGGTCTCCTGCACGCCGCATATCGGCGCTGCCACCGTTGAGGCGCAGAAGCGCATCGGCGCGGAGATCGTGGACATTATCACGAATTTCGGCAAATAATTTCAGTCATTTCGCACAAGGCGTTTGCGCTTGTATTTCTGGCGCGGATGCGATATGATAATTTTGAGCAATCTGTAAAAGGATCGCAATAGATTGGTACAATTTTTTGAGGAGGATTTACCAAAATGAATGCTTATGTTGCCAGTGTCATCGACTATGTCAAGCAGGCACACGGAAACGAGCCTGAATTCGTTCAGACTGTAGAAGAGGTTCTCTCTTCCGTTTCCCCGATCATGGACGCACATCCCGAATACGAGAAGGTCGACCTTCTGAAGAGAATGGTCGAGCCGGAAAGAATGTTCACGTTCCGCGTCTGCTGGATGGATGACAAGGGCGAATACCATACAAACCGCGGCTGGCGCTGCCAGTTCAACGGCGCCATCGGCCCGTACAAGGGCGGCCTGCGCTTCCAGAAGAACGTTTACGAAGGCATCATCAAGTTCCTCGGCTTCGAGCAGACCTTCAAGAACTCCCTGACCGGCCTGCCCATGGGCGGCGCAAAGGGCGGCTCCGACTTCGATCCTGCCGGCAAGTCCGACGCGGAGGTCATGCGTTTCTGCCAGAGCTTCATGACGGCTCTGTACCGCTACATCGGGCCCGACATCGACGTTCCCGCGGGCGACATGGGCGTCGGCGGCCGTGAGATCGGCTACCTGTACGGCCAGTACCGCCGTCTGAAGGGCGTCTGGGAGAACGGCGTTCTGACCGGCAAGGGCATGACCTACGGCGGCTCCCTGATCCGTCCGGAAGCGACCGGCTACGGCGCTGTCTACTATCTGCAGGAAGTCCTGAAGCACGAGAACGACACCATCGAGGGCAAGCGCCTTGCGATCTCCGGCTACGGCAACGTTGCATGGGGTATCATGAAGAAGTCCGCTGAACTCGGCGCGAAGGTTACTTATTTCTCCGGCCCGGACGGCTATGTCCATGATCCGGACGGCGTCAACACCGACGAGAAGCTGAACTTCATCCTTGAGATGCGTGCAAAGGACCCGATGCACTGCAAGCCGTACGCCGACAAGTTCGGCTGCGAGTTCGTCGCCGGCCAGAAGGCCTGGGGCGCGAAGGACGTCGACGTCAATATGCCGTCCGCCATGCAGAACGACGTTCGCATGGGCGAGGCTGAGAAGATCGCCGCCTCCGGCGTCAAGTACTACATCGAGGTCGCCAACATGCCGACCACGAACGACGCTCTGAACTATCTGCGCGCGCAGAAGCACATGGTCGTCGCTCCGTCCAAGGCTGTCAACGCGGGCGGCGTCGGCGTTTCCGGCCTCGAAATGAGCCAGAACTCCGAGCGTCTGGTCTGGACGGCTGAGGAAGTCGATGCGCAGCTGCACAAGATGATGAAGAACATCCACAAGGTCAGCGCAGAGGCTGCCGAAGAGTACGGCCTCGGCTACGATCTGGTTGCGGGCGCCAACATCGCCGGCTTCAAGAAGGTCGCACAGGCCATGTACGAGCAGGGCGTGTTCTGATCTATTTCCATTCCATACACAGCAGCCCCAGCGGTTTTCGCCGCTGGGGCTGTTCCATTCTTTTCAGTGCAGCACTGGCGCGGGAACGTCAAAGGCTCCCCTTTGCATAAAGGGGAGCCTTTTGCGTGTCTATGGCTTTATCTCCGGTCATTTCATCTGCGCGATATCGCAGACGATCTCGACGCACTTGTCAACGCCGAGCGTGCCGCTGTCGAGGCAGACATCGTAATTCTCGGCCTCGCCCCAGTTGCGGTTGGTGTAATGCTTGTAATAGACCTTGCGCTTGCTGTCCTTCTCCTGCAGGCGCTTTTCCATGGGCTTGCTCGTCTCGCCGTAGCGTTCGCGCACGCGGGCGGCGCGGTGGGCCATGTCGGAGTGGATGAAAATGTGCAGGCAGTCCGGCTGATCCTTCAGGATGAAGTCGGCGCAGCGGCCGACGATAACGCACGGACCCTTGCTGGCAAGATCGCGGATGACGTTCGTCTGGCAGACGTAGAGCTTATCCGACACGGACATGGTATCGACCAGACCCATCGGGTGCGAGGAGACGGCAATATTAAACAGGAAGCTGCTGGTGACAGAGGCGTATTCGCCGATCTCCTCGATGAACTCATGCGAGAAGCCGCTTTCTTTGGCGACCTTGTCAACCAGCTCCTTGTCATAATAGGGGATGCCGAGCTTCTCGGCCACCGCCTTGCCGATGCTTCGTCCGCCGCTGCCAAACTGGCGGCTGATGGTGATGACCTTATTTGTCATAGGAACTCCCCCTTTATTTTGGTGGCTTCATTATACACCAAAATCGGCGGGTTGACAAATAAAAATTTTCGCCTGCGCGATGGTCTCCGTGATCTCAGCAGGAGCGGGACGCTGCTCCGCCCGGCAGACTGCATTGGTTTTATAGGAATTTACGGCAAATTCGCAAGCACCTGCCTGCTCGCCCGTTGGGAAGCTAGGGTGTATCTGAAAACTCATGATGTGACCGGCAGCGAGGGATTTTTGCGTTGCGCAAGACATTTTTTCGCAGGAATACTGACGTATTTCAAGGAAAAATGACGCGGCGCACCGCAAAAAGGCCCGCTGTCCGGGTGCGTTGGGAGTTTTCAGATACACCCTACGAATTCGCCGAAAATTTCCGTTAAAAAACGGTGCATCCTGCCGGGCGGCGAGACCCCCGTCCCTTGCCAACTGCATTTGGTTTTTACAGATACGGCCGCATATCCTTGACCAGCTGGTCCTCCAGCCGGATGAGCGACTGGGCGAGGCCCCGCGCGTCCTCGTCCGCTGTGGGGTACTGGTTGCAGTAGCGGGCGAGCGACTTGATGCCCATCGAGCAGCCGGTCGAGATGAGATCGGCTGTCGTCGCGTCTCCGGGCTTCATGGAAAGCATCGCCTGCGTTTTCAGATACGACATGGCGCGCGCAGCCGGGTCTGCGCGCTTCGGCTCCTTGCCCTGGCGGCGCAGCCGGTCGGCCGCCTGTGCGGCAAGCTGCTCGTGCTGGCGCTTGCTGTCAAGCAGGCGCTTTTGCAGCGGGCCCTCCGCGCTGTTTTTCAGCACATCCTCCAGCGAACGGATGGCCATATCCGTCCCCGCCGCGCACTCCGACAGCAGATGCAGGGTATCTTCGTTCATATACATCTCCTCCTTCTGCGAGTATTGTGTTCCAAAATAGAAAAAAGTATGATACAATACGAAAAAAGGAGGCGCTGCTATGCGTATGGAACGGACGGTCCGCGAGATCGCGGGCGATTATGCCGTGCTGGAAAACGAGACAGGCGGCACAACGGAGGTCGCGCTGGCGCTGCTGCCGGACGGCATTGCCGAGGGCATGGTGCTGATTTTTGAAAATTTTGAATACCGCATAAAGGAGAATATGCCATGATCCGTCATATCGTCATGTGGAAATTCCGCGAGGGAGAAGCGGAAAACCGCGAAAAATTCCTGTCTGGCCTGCAGGCGCTGGACGGCGTGATCCCGGAGATCCGCCATATGGAGATCCACCGCAGCTGCAAGCCCGGCAATCCCTACGACGCCTGTCTGATCGCCGATTTTGACGATCTGGACGCGCTGTCCCGTTACAAAAACGACCCGCGCCATGTCGCGGTGTCCACGCTCTGCAAGTCCATCCGCGAATCGCGCGGCGCGATCGACTACGAGCTGTAAGCCCGGTATATCGATTTACCGTTTCAGGAGGGAGCTTCATGAAAACCAAACATATTCAGAAGCAGCTGGATTTCTTCGTCCGCGATAAGGCGCACCATGCCTACCGCAAGCCCGCAGGGGACGCGCACGCGCTGGCCGCAGAGCTTGCGGCGCAGGGGCTTGACGATATGCAGCGCTCGGTCGCACGGCTGCGCTATGTGCTGGCGCAGGAAACGCCCGTCGTTTTCCCGGATGAGCGCATCACGCTGCTACGCACCGTGCGCACCATTCCGGAGATCCACACAGAAGAAGAGGACAGGCAGCTGCACGAGACGCACGCGTTCCATGAAAACGGCCGCGTATTCAATATGTGCCCCGATTACGGGATGCTGATGGCGGACGGCTTTACGAAAAAGGCCGAAAAGATTCGCACGCAGCTGGAAAAGGCAGAAACGGCGGAGCAGAAGGAATTTCTGCAGGCCATGCTGGACGTGCTTTCCATCGTGACGGACTTCGCCGCGCGCTACCGCGAGGAGGCGCTGCGCGTAGGCAACCAGACGGTTGCGGACACGCTTTCCAAGATCCCCGCCAACGCGCCCGAGACGCTTCTCGAAGCGCTGCAGTTCCTGCGCCTGCTGCATTACGCCATGTGGTGCAACGGCAACTATCACAATACCATCGGCCGTATCGACCAGTTCCTGTACCCCTATTACCGGCACGATCTGGACGCAGGGCTTCTGACAAAGGACGGGGCGCTTGAGCTGCTGGAAGAGTTTTTTGTCTCCTGCAACCGCGACAGCGACCTTTACATCGGCATCCAGCAGGGCGACAACGGGCAGACCATCGTACTGGGCGGCTCGAACGAAGACGGCTCCGACGCGTATAACGACCTGTCCGAATTGTGCCTGATCGCCAGCCGCGAGCTGTGCCTCATCGACCCCAAGGTCAATCTGCGCGTGCACAAAAACACGCCGCTGTCCGTCTATGAGCTTGCCACGACGCTCACACAGAAGGACCTTGGCTTCCCACAGTATACGAACGACGAAATTGTCATTCCTGCGCTGCTGCGCTGGGGCTATGAGAAGCAGGACGCGTATAACTACACGCTGGCCGCCTGCTGGGAGATCCTTGTGACGGGATATATGGATCTTGTCAACTGGGACAGCCTGAACTTCCTCAAGACCGTGCAGGACGCCTGCGAGCATCTGCCGGAATGCAAAACATACGAAGAATTCGCGGCGCTTGTGAAGCAGAATATCGAGGCGCAGGCCGGGGCGCTCATGGCGGAGACGAAAAACGTCTATAAAGAGCCGTCGCCCCTCGTGAGCCTCATGTGCCCGGACTGCCTCGAAAAGATGCGCGATATCTCGAAGCCCGGCAAGTATAATAACTACGGCTTCCACGGCGACGGGCTTGCCACAGCCGCCGATTCCATGGCCGCTGTACGCAAATACGTCTACGACGAGAAGACCTTCACACCGGAAACCATGCTCGCCATGCTGCATGCCGATTTCAAGGGCTATGAGCGCGAACAGAATATGCTCCGCTACGAAGGCCCGAAGTTCGGCAACGACGATGATTTTGTCGATTCCATCGCCGTGCAGCTGCTCGACTGGTATGCCGACGCGCTGGAAGGGAAGAAAAACGACCGCGGCGGCTGCTTCCGCGCGGGCACGGCCTCGGCCATGTATTATATCTGGCATTCGAAGGACGCGCCTGCCTCGCCCGATGGCCGCAGCGCGCATGAGGCGCTGCCCTGCAACTACTCGCCGTCCCTCTTTGCCCGCTGCGAAGGCCCGATCTCCATCATCAAGTCCTTTGCCAAGCCGCATCTGACGCGCGTGGCAAACGGCGGCCCGCTGACCGTCGAGCTGTCCGACACCATGTTCCGCAATGAGGACGCCATCCGCAAATGCGCCATGTTCGTCAAGAGCTTCATGGACATGGGCGGACACCAGATGCAGATCAACGCCGTCAACCGCGACAGGCTCCTTGACGCGCAGAAGCACCCGGAGAATTACCGCAACCTCATCGTGCGCGTCTGGGGCTGGAGCGGCTACTTCGTTGAGCTGAACGAGGTCTATCAGAACCATATCATCAAGCGCTCGGAAATGAGCCTGTAATACCGAAAGAAAGGAAAAAACACTATGCTGGAAGCACTGAAAGAACAGGTATTGAAAGCCAATCTGGCCCTGCCAAAACACGATCTCGTCACCTTTACATGGGGCAACGTCTCCGCCATCGACCGCGAAAGCGGCCTGATCGCCATCAAGCCGTCGGGCGTGGAGTACGATGAGATGACCGCCGACGACATCGTGCTCGTGAGTCTGGAGACTGGCGAACGCGTCGAGGGCCGTCTCAAGCCCTCGTCCGACACGCCGACGCACGTAGAGCTGTACCGGGCCTTCCCGTCCATCGGCGGCATTGTCCACACGCACAGCCGCTGGGCGACCAGCTTTGCGCAGGCCGGCGCCGGCATCGACGCCATGGGCACCACGCAGGGCGATTATTTCTACGGCCAGATCCCCTGCACCCGCAGCATGACGCCGGAGGAGATCAAGGACGCGTATGAAAAGAACACCGGCCTTGTCATCATCGAGGAATTCAAGCGCCGCGGCATCGACCCGGCACAGGTTCCCGCCGTGCTCGTCCACAACCACGGCCCGTTCACCTGGGGCAAGGACGCGGACGAGGCGGTCTACCACGCCGTTGTGCTTGAAGAGGTCGCGTTTATGAACTTCCACGCCAAACTGCTGAACCCCGCCGCAGGCCCCATGCCGCAGGTGCTGCTCGACAAGCATTACCTGCGCAAGCACGGCGCGAACGCCTATTATGGACAGGGCTGAGGCGCAGAAGGCGCTGCAGGCCTGCATCGCAGATGAGCAGACCTATCAGTTCACGAGCTTTTCCCACCGCGACGCGTGGGAGCTTGGCCATGCGCTGGTGGACGCGTGCGAAAAGATGGGCGCGCCGCTTGCCGTGGAGATCGAGATCAATCACGTGATCGTCTTCCGCTATTACCCGGACGGCACGGGCGCATATCACGAGCAGTGGCTGCGGCGCAAGCGGAATCTGGTCAACCTGCTTGAAAAAAGCTCCCAGCGCGCGTATTACGAGCTGGAGGTCAATTGCGAGGATCAGGAACGCGACTGGCGGCTGCCGCGCAGTGACTACGCCGCGTGCAGCGGCGCGTTCCCCATCCGCATCCGCGGCGGAAGCGTCATCGGCGTCGCCGCTGTTTCCGGCCTCCCGGACCCCGGCGACCAGACCGCCCTTCTGAACGGCCTGCGCGCTTATTTTGAAGCGCATTTATAAGGCTTATTCTATGCGCTGTCACAGAGACTTCTGTATCCTGCACAGTTCAGCGCGCGCTGAATTCTGCGGCAGAATCCCTCCGCTATTGACGCGCCGACAGGACAAACGGCTCCCGTATGCAGCTGCATACGGGAGCCGTTGGCTTTGCAGATCACTCGGCAAGCTGCCACATGAGTTGGGCCAGAAGGTTCGTGATGGTTTCCATGTCGTCTGCGGGGATGTACTCAAAGCGGCCGTGGAAGTTTTCGCCGCCGGTGCACAGGTTCGGGCAGGGGAGGCCCTCAAAGGACAGGCGTGCGCCGTCCGTGCCGCCGCGGATGGGGACGACCTTCGGCGTGACGCCGACGGATTCCATCGCCTTTTTCGCGTTCTCGATCAGGAACATACACGGGGCGATCTTTTCTTTCATATTATAATAGCTGTCGCGCAGCGTGAGAACAGCGGTGCCCGCGCCGTAGCGGCGGTCAATTTCCGCGCAGGCTTTTTCCATGACGGCCTTGCGCGCTTCAAATCTCGCGCGGTCGTGGTCGCGGATGATGTATTGCAGCTCTGCCTGCTCCGTCTCGCCGCGCATGGCGACAAGATGGTAAAAGCCCTCGTAATTTTCCGTGTAATACGGCGTCTCCAGCGCCGGGAGCAGGCCGTGCAGCTCCATGGCGACGAGCGCGGCGTTGACCATCTGGCCCTTCGCAGAGCCGGGATGGATGGACTTGCCGCAGATCTCGATCTTCGCGCTGGCCGCGTTGAAGTTCTCATATTCCAGCTCGCCGAGTGCGCCGCCGTCGACGGTATAGGCGTAATCTGCGCCGAAGCCCTTCACATCAAATCGGTCGGCCCCGCGTCCGATCTCCTCGTCGGGCGTAAAGGCGAGTTTGACGGTTCCATGCGGCTTTTCGGATGTAAGCAGCAGCTGTGCGGCGGACAGGATCTCCGCCACGCCTGCCTTATCGTCCGCGCCGAGCAGCGTCGTGCCGTCCGTGACGATCAGGCGCTTGCCGACAGAGTTTTTCAGCTGCGGGTATTCCTTCGGAGAAAGCATGATGTGCTTCTCTTCGTTCAGGACAATATCGCCGCCGTCGTAAGGCTCTGTGATGCGCGCGCGGATGTTCTCGCCGGGGGCGTCGGGCGAGGTGTCCATGTGGGCGATGAGGCCATAGACGGGGATTTTTTTGTCACAGTTCGCCGGCACGGTGCCGTAGACGTAGCCGTCCTGATCGACGTGCGCGTCGGCAATGCCCATGTCCTGCATCTGGCGGACAAGCTCCTGCGCAAGCGCAAGCTGCCGCGCGGTGGACGGGCACGTCTCGGACGCTTCGTCCGAGGTCGTGGGATAGGAAACGAGCTTCAAAAAGCGTTCAACGACTGTCATGTGTGTGTTCTCCTTTGTGTCAGTATTGGAAAATGCTTCCGCCGACAAACTCGCGCACGATGGAGTCACGCGGGACATACGGCGTATCGAGCGGCGGCAGGCTCCGCACCACGTCCATCAGGACGGTCAGACCGTGCTCCGCAATAAACGCGTCGTCTAGATCGGACGCGAACTGTGGGATCTGGCGCAGGTATTTTGCCAGAATGCACAGCTCGTAATCGTGGAACGAGTCGATGTGGATGGAGGCGTTGGGTTTGTTGGGCGCGATATACTTCTGTTCGCCCGCGTTGACGGATTCGGCGCGGAGGATCGTGTCGCGCAGGGAATTGCCGCGCCCCTGATAATTGCGGATCATGCGGCGCGCCACGCGCACCTGCTCGGGGTGGATGATGCGGTCGCCGGGCGTGATGATACGCGTTCTGGGCGCAACGTAAATGCCGGTGGCGCGGTCGCGGATGGGATCGAAGAGCAGGGGATTGAGCATATGGATGCCCTCAGCGATGATCACAGCCTCGCGGCTGCCCTGCATGGGGGTGTAGCCGCCGGTGCGGTTGTTGGGAAAGTCGTACCACGGCACCTGCACCGTCTCGCCGTTCGACAGCCGGTCGATGGTGTCAAGCAGCAGCTCCCGGTTGACGCACAGGGGCGACTCCCAGTCGGTCAAGTCCTTTGGCCGCTCGGAGAGCGGCAGAAAGAAATTGTCCATGCTCAAAAGACAGACCTTGACGCCCAGATTTTCGAGATACGTCTGCAGGCGCATCGCCGTCGTTGTCTTGCCGGAGCCGGAGGGGCCGGTCAGGCAGACGAAGGGCTTGCGCGGCTGTGCGCTCAGGATCGCGGCGGCAGCGGAGCTGATCTTGTCGTGAAAGACCTCCTCACAGCGCAGAACGAACTGCGTCTGGTTCCGCATGGCATAGACAACGTCTTCAATATCAATAACCCGCATTTTTTTCCTCCTTATGTGTGTTCCACCGCGCCATCATGCGGCGGTAGATCAGAATAAAGCAGAGCACGTGCACCGCGCTCGTCACGACCCAGCTGACAGGGTAGGACAGATACAAAACGTCAAGCGTGTGGTGCGTCTGGAAGATCGTGTAGATCCAGATGATGCGCAGCACGCACGCACCGAAGATCGTCACGACCATCGGCATCCAGCTCCGGCCAAGCCCGCGCACCATGCCGCAGCACGTCTCCATGATGCCGCAGACGAAATAGGTCATGCCCATATACGTCACGCGCACCATGCCGCTGGCGATGACGGAGGCATAGGCCGGGTCGTCCTTTGCAATGTAAATGCCGAGCAGCGGCTGGCCGAAGAAGTACAGCAGCGCGCACATCGGCACGCCGATGAGCAGGACTGTCAGGATGCAGTCGCGGTAGACGGGCTTGATGCGCTCCGGCTTGCCTGCGCCGAGATTCTGGCTGGTAAAGGTCATGGAGGCGTGATAAACGGAGTTGCAGGCCGTATAAATGAACGAGTCGAGATTGCCTGCCGCCGTGTTCGCCGCGACCACGTCCGCGCCGAAGGAGTTGATCGAGGACTGGATCATGACATTGGAAATATTGAAGATCACGGACTGAAGACCCGCAGGCAGTCCGATCTGGATCATACGCAGGGCCTCGTCCGGGTAAAAGCGGAGTTTTTTGAGTTCCAGCTGCGCGCAGCCCTCCAGCCGCATCAGGCAGACGAGCACGAGCGCCAGCGCGAGATACTGCGAGACGACGGTTGCGATCGCGACGCCCGCCACGCCGAGCCGGCAGACGATCACGAAGAACAGATTCAGCAGCACATTGACCGTGCCGGAAACGGACAGGAAGAAAAACGGCTTTTTTGTGTCGCCGAAGGCCCGCAGCACCGCCGCGCAGAAGTTATACAGAAGCGAGGCGGGCACGCCGATGAAGTAAATTTGCAGATACCGGTCGGACAGGGGCAGAACGTCCTCCGGCGTATCCATCAGGCGGAGCAGGGGACTGGCCAGGAAAAAGCCCAGCAGGAAGACCACGACGCCAAGCCCAAGCCCCAGCACGACCGAGGTGTGCACGGAGCGGGAGACGCGCTCGTCATCCCGGCAGCCGAGATAACGGGCAACGAGGATGTTGACGCCGACGGAAATGCCGATGAACGCGCCGATGAGCAGGTTGATAAGCGACGTTGTCGCGCCGACGGCGGCAAGGGCCGTGCTGCTGTCAAATTTTCCGACGACAATGACGTCGGCGGCGTTGAACAGCAGCTGTAAAATGCCGGTCAGCGCCAGCGGGACGGAAAAGCGGATGATCTGCGGCAGGGGTCTGCCCTCGGTCATCACGATCGAATTTGCTTTTGTTGCTGCCATGGGGATGGTGCCCTCCTATTTCTCTTTCAGAGTGTCAAAAAATGCGAGCCACGGTTCAGCCTGCGGCGGGTCATGCGTAAAGACGAGGCGTTCATTCGTCTGCGGGTGGAAAAACACGATTTGATACGACCAGAGGCCGAGCGGGCCGTCTGACTGTGCGCCGTATTTCCGGTCGCCGCAGAGCGGCAGGCCGCGGGAGGAAAACTGCGCACGGATCTGATGCGTCCTGCCGGTTTCCAGCCGGATACGCACAAGCGCGCGCCCGTCCTTCACGCCAAGCACCCGGTACGAAAGCCGGGCAGGCCGTGCGTCCGGGCCGGGGGTGTGCGTGACGAAGGTTTGCTTTTTCGCTGCGTCGCGCGTGAGAAGATCGGCCAGAACGCCCTCCGGCGCGTCCGGGATCCCCTCCAATACGGCGAGATAGCCCTTTTCAAATGTATGCGCCTGCACCTGCCGGGACAGGATGCTGTCAGCCATGCGCGACCGCGCGTAGACCATCACGCCGCCCACGGGCCGGTCGAGCCGGTGCACGACGCGCACGCAGCCGGTTTCGTCCTCTCCCAGCGCCCGGCGCAGCAGCTCCGGCATACCGCCCGGCTCGTCAGTGGACAAAACGCCCGCAGGCTTGAGACAGACGACGATTCGATTGTCGGTGAATAAAAGCTCCATTTGCGGTTCCTATGGCGGGTGATTTGTGAGGTGATGCACGGGCGCGTGCATCTATGCTCAAGTTATTATAGTATAGCACGCTTTCCCCGTTTCGTCACGCAGTTTTGCGCACGGGATAAAAAATGTCTTAAAAATTCTTAATTCTGCCCGGAAGCTTGCGGAAGTGTGATATAATAGCGCCACAAAAAGGAGGGAGCAGCCATGGAAGAGGCGATCCGCATTCTGGTGGTAGACGACGAGCCGGATATCCGGCGTATCTGCCGGATCTTGTTGGAGACGGGCGGTTATACCGTGTTGGAGGCCGCGACGGGCGCGGAGGCGGTCGAGCAGGTCCGGCAGCACCCGGAGCTTGATCTTATTTTAATGGATATCATGATGCCGGAGCTGGGCGGCTATGACGCGTGCAGCCGCATCCGGTCGTATTCCACAGCCCCGGTCCTGTTTCTGACCGCCAAGACGCAGGAGGGCGACAAGCGCCGCGCATATGATTCCGGCGGCGACGATTTTCTCGCCAAGCCGTTTTCCCACGCGGAGCTGATGATGAAGGTCGAGTCGCTGCTGCGGCGCTACCGGGTGTATAAGAGCAAATCGAGCGGGCGGACGCTCCGGCCCGGCATCGTGCTCGACGAGGAAAACCGGCGCGTGCTGGTAAACGGCCAGCCGCTGGAGCTGACGGAGACGGAGTTTTCCATTCTCCACTGCCTGGCGGAGAACCGGGGCCGCGTCGTGCCGGTGCGCACGATCTATGAGACGGTCTGGCATGAGACATATATGCCGGCGTCAAACAATACCGTGATGGTGCATATTGTGAACCTGCGCAAGAAGCTGGAGGAGGATCCGGCCAACCCGTGCCTGATCCGCACCGTCTGGGGAAAGGGCTATCAGATTGACTGAAAAGAAGAAGCATTTTGTTTCGCTGAGCGTCAAGCCGCTGTTTGTGCTGCTGCTGGGGCTGGTACTGGGTGTGTGCGTCTGCCTGCTGGCGAACTTCACCGGCGAGCAGATCATCGAACGCAGCTATATGAGCGACAAGGCTGTTTTGAAGCGCACGAACAGGGCTGCGCAGGAGTTCCAGTCCTTTGTGCGGCAGAACAGCATCTCCACGCGCGACACGGATATGCTGGCCCGCTGGGGCGAGTCGAGAAAAAACTATTATATCATGCTCTACCACGACCAGCGGCAGATCCTCGAGATCGGCTGGTGGGGCGCGGACAGCGCGGCGGTCGACGCGTATTCGCTCAAGGAGCAGATGGCCAGCGTCGTCTATCCCATCGTGTTCCGCGACGGCACGTTTTACGCCGTGATCTATGATAATTCCGATTCCGGGCTCTACGATCTGTTGTGGATCGTTTCGCTGCTGCTGGGCTGCGCGGTTCTGGCGCTGACGCTGCTGGCGTATAACCGCCGCATCGCGCGCAGAGTCGTCGCCGTCTCGCAGGAGGTGCAGTCCATCGGCGCGGGCAATCTCTATTTGCAGCTCGAGCCGAAGGGCCGCGACGAGATCTCACAGCTGACAGCCAGCGTCGAGCAGATGCGCCTGTCGCTCCTGCGCAAGACCAGCGAGGAGCAGCGTGCCCTACAGCAGAACAGCGACCTCATCACCGCCATGTCGCACGACATCCGCAACCCGCTTACCGCGCTGCTCGGCTATCTCGATCTTGCGAAAAACGGGCAGTACCGCTCGGAAGACGAGCTGCAAAGCTATCTGGACGCCGCCTACGGCAAGGCCGAGCAGCTCAAGACGCTGACGGATGAGCTGTTCCGGTATTCGCTGCTGTTTGGATGCAAGGAGCTGCCCATGCAGATGGAAATCTATGACGCGCGGCTGCTTCTGGAGCAGCTGCTGGGCGAGAGCCGTGTCCAGCTGCAGCAGCAGGGCTTTATGGTGCAGCTGCTGCTGCCGCAGCAGGAGGTGCAGATCGAGGCCGACGTGATGTATCTGAAGCGGGTGCTCGACAATCTCTTCGACAACATCCGCAAATATGCCGACCCCGCCCAGTCTGTCGCCATCGCCGCCCTGATCGAAGACGGCGCGCTGCACATCTGCCTGTCGAACAGCGTGAACCCCGCCTCCGGCCGCATCGAGTCCAATAAGATCGGCCTGCGCACCTGCGCGAAGATCATGGCCCAGATGGCCGGCGGCTTCAAGCGCTACACGGAAAACGGAAAATTCACCGCCGAGGTCATCCTGCCCATCCGGGCAGCCGAGGTCAGTTCTTAAAAAAATATGAAAAATGCAACGCCGGGCTTTCTTTTGCGTCTTTGTTTTGGTATGATACAGACGGCAAGATAGGCCGCCTGTACTGTGCGTCAGCACAAGATATAGATTATGGACATTGGGCATGAAATGAAAAGGAGTATTACATGAAAACAAAACGGATTTTTGCGCTGCTGCTTGCGGCGCTGATGATCGTGGGCCTGTTCGCAGGCTGCTCGAAGGACGGGACGAAGGACCCCGGCAAGACCGACTCCAGCGGCTCTCTGATCGACCAGACCAAGCCCTCCCAGACAACGGCAAAATACGCCTATAAGGCCGATTATCTCGACCTGACCATGCCGGACGGCGTGCAGTACCTCAACCAGATCTGCGCTGCCGGAACGACGCTCTATGCCTCGGTCGGCATACAGGGCGAGGAGATCGTCAACACCGACCCCACCACGGGCGAAACCTGGTCGTATTACAACACGCGGCTGTCCATGCTCACCATCGACCCCGATACAGGTACCTGCACGGAACTGACCAATCTGGATTTGCCGCAGGTGCCGGAGGGAGCGGAGGGCAGCGTCGACTGCTACAACATGATCGGCTCTGACGACGGCACGCTCTGGATGCTTGTAAACGTCTATGCGACGCAGTATGAGCTGCCCGACGATTTTGACCCCAACACGGACAGCAAGTGGAACTACCCCTCCACGGACATCAACGGCTCGTATCTGATGCACATCGCTGCCGACGGCAGCACGATCGCCAGCCTCGACCTTTCCGACACGAACAACGAGGACAACGAGGACGGCATGAGCGGCAACCTCAGCTCCTTCGCCGTCGACGCCGCCGGCAATCTCTACGTCAGCGACTATAATAATATTTACGTCCTCGATGCAGAGGGCAACGTGCAGTTCAAGCTCGACGGCAGCCAGTATAACGGCAGTCTGTGCCGGCTGAACGCACAGCAGGTTGGCGTTATGTGGTACAATTACACGGACGACGTGAACGCCTCCGATAAAAACGGCCAGTACTTCGTCCCCATCGATCTGGAAACGAAGGACTGGGGCGAGAAGGTCAAGCTGCCGTCCAACGTGTGGAGCATCTTCCCGGGCGACGATGCCTATGACTTCTACTACGCCTACAATAATAACATCTATGGCTATGCCGCCAAAACGGACACGAAGGAGAAGCTCGTCGACTGGCTGGCCTGCGACGTTGACACCAACAATATGTCGGGCTATGCCATGCTCTCCGACAGCCGCGTGGCAGCCCTCATGCAGGACTGGAGCACCGACCCCACGACCTATCAGCTGATCGTCCTGCACCGTGTGGACGCGTCTGAGATCAAGGAAAAGAAGGTTCTGACGCTCGCGTGCATGTATCTCGACTGGGACCTGCGCAGCATGATCGTCGAATACAACAAGACGAACGACGAGTACCGCATCAATGTCGTCGACTACAGCGAGTACGCGACCGACGACGATTATAACGCCGGCGTCACCAAGCTCACCACCGAGATCATCAGCGGCAGCGTGCCGGATATTTTCCTGACCAGCAATCTGCCGATCGATAAGTACGCCGCCAAGGGCGTGATTGCCGATCTCAACACATTTATGGACGGCGGAAACGGCCTGAGCCGCGACTATTTTGTCCCACAGGTCATGAGTGCGCTGGAAAAGGACGGCAAGCTCTATGAGCTGCCCACCAGCTTCTCCGTGCAGACGGCCTACGCGCTGTCTTCCATCGCGAGCCAGTATGACACATGGAACGTCGCTGCCGTGCAGGACGCCATGACACAGCTGCAGGAGGGCGCGACGGTCTTCTCCAACGGCTGGACGAAGAACACGGCTCTGTCGAACTGCCTGTCCCGCAACCTGTCTGCTTTCGTCGACTGGACGACGGGCAAGTGCGAATTTGACTCCGAAGCGTTCCAGCAGCTGCTGGCCTTCTGCAATTCCTTCCCGGCAGAAACCAGTGACGGTGACGGCGCGATTGCTTATGCCCCCTCCGCCGATATCGCCGTTGACGACGCGATGTGGGAATCTGACGCGACCCGCATCACGAACGGCAAGCAGCTCATGTCGACGACCGGGATGCACAACTTTGACTCCTATATCTGGAACGTCTACGCGATCCGCGACAAGATCACCTTTACCGGATATCCGACCGAGGACGGCTCCGGCAGCTCGTTCGGGCTTCAGATGCCGATGGCCATTTCCTCCGTCACGAAATACCCCGACGCCGCGTGGGACTTCGTCTGCTCGATCATCAAAAAGATGAACACGATAGACGAGAACAATTACTATTACGGCTTCCCCATCAGTCAGGCCGCGTTTGACGCAGAAATGACCGACATCATGACCGAGCAGTACCAGCTGGACGAAAACGGCGAACAGGTCGACTGGGACGGCGACGGTGAGCCCGACAAGGTCATCCGGGGCGGCTATGAGACCATGGAAAACGGCGAAAGGGTCTATAAGGATGTCTATGCGCTGACGCAGGAGGACATTGACCAGATCCTGGGCGTGATCAACAGCACGCGCAGCGTCTATGACTACGATCAGGAGATCCTCGACATCATCACCGATGAGGTCGCCGCCTACTTTGCCGGAGACAAGGATGTTCAGACCACTGCCAACATGATCCAGAGCCGCGTGAACCTGTACGTACAGGAGCAGCGGTAAAACAACAAAAAAAGTTCCCCCTTGCCGCGCCTAACGCGGCAAGGGGAAAGCTGCGGAGCAGCCTGTAGGGGCCGACGACTCTGTCGGCCCGAGCAATGCTGCGAATTTGCCGTGGATTTCCGAAAAGTCACTGCATACTGCGGGCGGACAGAGCCGTCCGCCCCTACGCTGGAATGCGTGAGCATACGAATTCCCTGAAAAACGAAAATGCCGATAAATTCCGATTGAGATTCGGTCGGGAGTTATGAGCATTTTCCAACGCAAAGGAGACACGAAAACGTGCAGAAGCTATCTCTCCGGTCGCGCGGGAAATATGAAACAAGACCGTCCGAGAAAGGGCTCTGGACGCGGATGAACAACAAGGTGCGCGATTTTCTCGCGTCCATGTGCTTCTCCGGGCCGAGCTTTCTCGGCATGCTGGCGTTTTATATTATCCCGTTTCTGATCGTCGTCTACTATTCCTTCACCGCGGGTCTGACCGACCACAGCTTTGCGGGTCTCAAAAACTATATCAACGTCTGGCAGAACGGCGCGTTCAAGATCGCGGTCAAAAACACGTTCACGTTCACCGGCCTTTCCGTGCCGCTGGCGGTCGTGCTGTCTTTGGGACTGGCGCTGATGCTCGAGGCGCGCATTCCGCTCAAGAGCGAGTTCCGCACGTTTTTCCTCAGCCCCATGATGGTGCCCATCGCGTCCATCATCCTCATCTGGCAGGTGCTGTTCCACTATAACGGCGTCGTGAACGAATTTCTGGCCGTGTTCGGCGCGGACAAGATCGACTGGTTGAAATCGGATTACTGCATGGTCGTCATTGTTGTGCTGTTTTTGTGGAAAAACCTCGGATACAACATGATCCTGTTCATGGCCGCGCTCAGCAATATCCCGCGCGAGCTGCTTGAGGTCGCGGAGGTCGAGGGCGCGTCGGCGGCGTACCAGTTCTTCCACATCAAGCTCCGGTACCTGTCCCCGACGGTGCTGTTCGTGACGATCCTGTCCATCATCAACTCGTTCAAGGTCTTCCGGGAAATTTACCTGCTCACCGGCAATTACCCCTACGACGGGCTTTACATGATGCAGCATTTCATGAACAATATGTTCAATTCCGCCGATTATCAGCGGCTTTCCGCCGCGGCGGTGCTGCTGGCGATCGTGATCGTCATTCTCATTGCGCTTTTGTTCTTTGTGGAGAACATCTTCGGAAAGGACGTGGAGGGATGAGAAAGAAAAAACGGTATTTTTCCCGTGCGACGTGCTTTGTGCTCTGCGCTGTCTTTGCCCTCCTGTTTCTGCTGCCGACGGTTCTGACGATCACAAATTCGTTCATGACCCAGAGCGAGATCACGGCCAGCTACGGGCAGGTCTTCGAGAATGCCAACGACGGCAAGAGTTATATCTCCAAGACCATCAATCTCAAGTTTATCCCCGACAAGGTCAGCTTCACGCAGTATTTCACAGTCCTGCTCAAAAGCCCGGATTATCTGCTGAAATTCTGGAACTCGGTGATTCTGACCGCGCCGATCGTCTTTGCACAGCTGATGGTCGCGTCCATTGCGGCCTACGGCTTCACGCGCTGGCGCGGCAAGGTACGCGACAGTCTGTTTTTCTTCTATGTGATCCTGATGCTCATGCCGTATCAGGTCACGCTGGTGCCGAACTATCTGGTCAGTGACTGGCTGCACCTGCTCAATACCCGGTGGGCGATCTTCCTGCCCGGCGCGTTCGCGCCGTTCTCGGTGTTTCTGCTCACCAAATTCATGCGCCGCATCCCCATGGCCGTCATTGAATCGGCCAAGATCGACGGCGCGAACGAGTGGCACATCTTCTGGAACATCTGCCTGCCGCAGTGCCGGAGCGCCCTCTATTCCATTGCGATCCTTGTGTTCATCGACAACTGGAACATGGTCGAGCAGCCTTTGATCCTGCTCAACGACGTCGAAAAGCAGCCGCTTTCGATGTTCCTGTCCAGCATCAACGCCGGCGAGATCGGCATTGCCTTCGCCGCCGCTGTCATTTACATGATCCCCGGTCTGCTGCTGTTTTTGCACGGCGAGGCATATCTGGTGGAGGGTATCGCACATTCTGGCTCTGTGAAAGGATAAGGGAAAACGAGATATGGAAAACGGTGTAAGAAAACGCGAATGGGTCAAAACTGCGGCCATCATCCTGCTGGCCGTGCTGCTGGTGCTGACCTTTTTCTCAAAAACGATCATGAACGCCTCGCTGCCTGAGGTCGCCACGCAGCAGGTGTCCTCCGGCGCGATCAACGCCCGCATCCGCGGGCAGGGGACCGTCGAGGCCAGCGAGGTCTATAACGTCACGATCAAGCAGACCCGCAAGGTCTCCAGCGTGCTGGTCAAGACCGGCCAGGAGATCAACGTCGGCGATACGCTGTTTGTGCTGGAAGCGGAGGATTCGGAGGAGCTGAAGCAGGCCGAGACTGATCTGGAAACGCTGCAGCAGAATTACGACAAGAGCCTGATCGAAGCCGGAAATACGGCGGCGCAGGAAAACCGCGACGTGCAAGTTGCCAGAGAAGCTTATAATGAAGCTCTTGCAGTCTACAATCAGTATACGAATGTAAGCGCGATGCAGTTAACGACGGCTATCACTGCGGCCGAAAACGAGCTGGAATCACTGACTGCACAGAGTAAGGCTATTTCAGAACATCTTAAGCAGCTTCAAACAGAGAAAGAGACTTTAGACAGCAAGGTTTCTCAGGCAGAGGCTCAAGTTAAGGAAATGGAAGCTGCCGAGGATAAATACTCAGAATTGAAAAAAGCAACGTATGCGTACGAGGCAGACCTCGTTGTGTACGGAGAATACTATAAGCAATTGCTGGCGGTTACAAACGAAAGAGAATCTTCAGTCGAGAAGGATACATCTGATGTTGTTTCCAAAGTCCATATTTATGCGCAGCCTGTAGCGTCTGGATATTGTCAAAAGGACACTTTATTGTACTCTTATTTGGCCGATAAAGCGCCAGATTTGGCAGAGAACGCAGGAGTGATAACCACTGCCTACAATACGATTACAAAAGATCTGGAAACACTTGAGACGTTATGCACAGAGTATTCAAGACTTAGCGTAGTTTATAATAAAAATGCATTAGAAAATGCGCGGACTGAATTGGATGGTTTAAAGCGAAATGCAGATAATTTAACCGCGCAGATTAAAAACTGTACAGATCAGGTTTCCACGGCAGAAACGGCTACGGCAAATAAACAAACAGAGATCGATAAGCTCTCTAAAGCGTCCTCTGCGGCGGAAACAGTCAAATCTACGAAAAAAACCCTTGAAGACCTGATTTTCAAACAGAATCTCGGCGATTCGTCCTCCATCGACATGGAGGCGTCCAAGAAGGCCATCGAGCGCAAGCAGAAGGAGGTCGCAAAGCTCCGCGAGAATGCCGACGAGCTGGAGGTCAAATCCAGCGTGTCCGGCACCATCGCGACCATCAACGCCTCTGCGGGCAAGTCTATCGGCGGCGAGGAGCAGCCGCTTGCGACCATCAACGTGACCGATCGCGGCTTTACCGTCAAAATTGACGTCACAAACGAGCAGGCCAAAAAGGTCAAGGTCGGCGATACCGCCGAGCTGGTCAACTTCTGGGGCGGCGACGCCGTCGCGACGCTCGACCAGATCACGAATTCCCAGTCCTCCGGCAACCGCACGCTTGTCTTCACGCTCACGGGCGACATTCAGGCCGGGCAGAACGTTACGCTCTCCATCGGCCAGAAGAGTGCCAATTACGACGCGCTCATTCCGCTCTCCGGCCTGCGCGAGGACTCCAACGGCAAATTCGTCTATGTCCTGCAGTCGAAGAATTCGCCGCTCGGCAGCCGTTATATCGCCACCCGCGTCACCGTGCAGGAGCTGGCCCGCGACGATAAGTCCGCCGCCGTCTCCGGCATCAGCCAGGGCGATTTCATCATCACGACCAGCAACAAGCCCGTGGAGGCCGGCAAGCAAGTGCGGCTTGCGGATAACGGATGAAGCAGCGCGGCCGGTTTGAACGGCGGCACAGGCTGCCGAGACTCCACGGAGGGAAGCTGGCCCTCCTGATCGCGTGCCTGATCCAGACGGCGCTGTCGGTATTTTGCTTCGCCATGCTCGGCCATGTGCGCGGCATGCTCGTCACGCAGTCCGCTGCCGACGTCTGGCGCGGAGACAGCGAGGACCGCTTTGCGCAGATCTCCGCATTCCTGCCTACCACAGAGACGAAAACCCTTGACGATATCCGTTCGTTCCGCGCGACGCTTGAAAACGAGTTCGTGCAGAACTCCATGGAAGCGCCCGAGGGCGGCAGCCTCTACACCGACGCTTACAGCGGCCGGACGAGCCTGTCCGTCTCCGGCAAATCGCCCGGCAGCGTGACGGTCACGGCGGTCGGCGCAGGCGGGAACTATTTCCTGTTCCACCCGCTGACGCTCCTGTCCGGCGGCTACATCTCGGACGAGGATTACATGGCCGACCGCGTCGTGCTGGACGCGCAGACGGCGTTCAACCTGTTCGGCAGCAGCGACGTAGCCGGAATGGAGGTCACGATCAACGGCCGAACCTTCCCCATTGCGGGCGTCGTGCAGAGTGAGTCCGATTTTGCGACGAACGCCGCCCTTGCTGCCGGGAACAAAGCCTCGGGCGATACAAGCGGTTCGAGCACGTCCACAGCCATGATCTATATGAGTTACAGCGCACTGAACGCCATGGCGGAACTGCCCATCGACTGCTATGAGATCGTCCTGCCCGACCCCGTTTCGGGCTTTGCGAAAAAGCTTATGACGGAGAAATTCCCCATCGGCAGCGGCGCAATCGTCCAGAATACCGGACGCTTCTCCGTCTCCGGCCTTATTTCCGTGATCGGCGCGTTCGGAAAGCGCGCCATGACGACGAACGGTGTGATCTACCCCTATTGGGAAAACGCCGCGCGCATGGCGGAAAGCTACGCGGCGCTGTACCTGCTGCTGGGAACGCTGCTGGCCATCATGCCGGTCGTCTGCCTGACGATCGTGCTGGTGAAATTCGTTACGAGTGAAGTTCGCAAGGGCTATTATAAAGCCTCCCACGCCATCGAAGACCGTGTGGAGGAAAACAAACGCAAGCACTATATCGCAGGCGGCATCTGAACACAAATCGCCCGGCTCTGTCCAAAGAGCCGGGCGATTTTCAAAGCCTTCCCTGCAGGGCAATGTCATCAACTTAAGACCATAGACGGTTTGTTTTACGCAAAAACCGTTGAAAT
>ERZ772876.294-NODE-294-length-70186-cov-11.531420_pt1 | contig 70186 bp, 88 predicted proteins | sample MGYA00580584_ERZ772876 | MGnify/ENA primary metagenome ERZ772876 (study PRJEB29015, sample SAMEA2737728) | human gut metagenome | biome: human gut; feature: human-associated habitat; material: faeces | place: China | collected 2012 ... | reverse complement strand
AATATCTACGCCGGTGCGCCCGCAGAAAAAGCCTATGCGTGGACGATTGCACAGGTCAAGAGCATTTTGAAAGAGGAAACCTACATCGGTCACAGCGTTCACAACAAGCAGAGCAACATTTCATTCAAGAACAAGAAAAAGGTGCGGAAGCCGCAGGAAGAATGGTATCGTGTGGAAAATACCCACGAAGCCATCATTTCCGAAGAAGTGTTCCAAAAAGTTCAGGAGCTGATTGCAAGCAGACGCAGGAAACGCAGAAACGGTACGACACAGATTTTCGCAGGATTGATAAAATGTGCAGACTGCGGATGGTCTTTAGCCTATGGGGAAAACAAGCAGAATAAGAACCCATACGGGTACTACCATTGCAGCAAGAACGGACAGGGATTACGCCAGTGTTCCATGCACTATATCCGCTATGATGTACTGTATGCCTATGTGCTTGCAAGACTGCAATACTGGTCTATGCTGGCACAGAAAGACGAGGACAAGCTGCTGAAACGCCTGCTCAATGCCAGCGACAGGGAAAGAAACTCTGCGAAGAAAAAGCAGGCTGCGGAGCTGAAAAAGGCAGAGAAGCGTAAAGCCGAGGTTGACGGGCTGTTTGCTAAAATGTATGAGGACTGGTCTGCCGGACGCATAACCGAGTATAACTTCAATATGCTGTCCGAGAAGTACCAGAACGAGCAAAAGGAGCTTGAAACAAAAATAAGACAGCTTCACGAAACGATGGAAGCCGCCGTACAGACCGCAGCGGATGCTGAAAAGTGGATTGCCCTGATGAAACAGTATGTCAACCCTGTGGAGCTGACCGCCGAACTTCTGAACACTCTAATTGAAAAAATAACCGTCCACGAAGCTGTCAAGGGCGAGGACGGAAGCCGTGAGCAGGAAGTAGAAATCTACTACCGCTTCATCGGCAAAATCGACTGACCTTTCTTTTTTACCCAACAATATCTTTAATTAAGGGAGACGGGACTGAGTGTGCCGGACATCTCGCTGCTGGTGCCGCTGGCCGAGCAGCTGAACGTGACGGTGGCCGAGCTTTTGCAGGGCCGCCGGGTAGAGGAGGAACAGCGCTTCACCCGCGAGGAGACCGAAGACCTCATCCGCAAGGCGCTGACCTTTTCGGCAGAGCCGCCGGAGCGCCGTCAGGCGCGGACGAAGAAGTATCTGCCGGTGTATGTCATCTGCTGCGTGCTGGGCGTCGCAGAAGCGCTGGCCGTCTGGGCGGCGGGACTGGCCGACATCGAGGGAGCGCTGGCTCTGCTCATCGTCGATGTGGTTTTCGGCGTCGTCTACGGGGCCTATGCCATGTTCTGGATGGCCGAGACCCTGCCCCGCTACTACGACGAGAACCGCATCTGCAATTTTGCACAGGGTGCGTTCCACATCCACATCCCGGGGGTGTACTACAACAACCGAAACTGGAAGCATATCCTGCGGGCGTTCCGGGTCTGGTCGATGGCGTCGCTGGTGCTGGTGCCGCCCTGCACGGCGGGGGCTGTTTTTGTTGAGCGTGCCACCGGCTGGCAGGTGTGGGGCGCGGTGCTGGTGGCATATATCGCCTCGCTGTTCGGGGCTATCGTGATACCGGCGAAGAGGTTTGAGTGAGGGAGAGGTTTTCCTTCCCCTCTCTGAGACCCGCATGTTATCTGGCCAAGTGACAAATTATCGACGATGCATCGGCAAGAAAGTCACTTGGCCAAGGTGGCCAAATGGGCGATGCTGACCAAGTGACTCACTTGGCCAATGGGGGTCACTTGGCCAAACTGGCCAACTGGAAAAATATAACGTAACTATATTATTAAATGGTCACTTGGCCACATAATCTACTACAGTATACAGGAGAAACTTATATGCTCAAGGATTCACAGCTCGACCTCTGCGGACGGGTGGATTTTGCCCGCACGACACCGCTGCTGGCGCGGGACGAGGCGTTCTCGTTTGCCTGCGCAGGCTGCGGCGGCTGCTGCCGGGGGCGGGAGGACATCGTGCTGTCGGGCTTCGACCTCTGGCGAATCGCGGGTCGGCTGCGCCTGCCGCCCCAGACCGTGGCCCGGGCCTTCTGCCGCGCGTCTATCGGGCAGGTGAGCCATCTGCCGGTGCTGCGGCTGGCCCCCGTGAAGGAGGAGCGGAACAACTGCCCTTTCCTCACCGAGAACCACTGCGCCATCCACGACGCCGAACCGCTGGTCTGCGCCCTCTACCCGCTGGCGCAGGAGATCAGCAGGGAAGGGGAGGTGAGCTATTTTTTGCAGCCCACCGGCTGCGGAGGGCGTGTCATCGAAGCCAAAGTGGAGGACTATCTGGCCCGCTACGACGTCCCTGCCCGGGAAAAGACCGACGTCCGCTGGGCGCAGACCTGCATGGACCTGGAAGACGTGGTGGAGCCGATGGACGCCGCCCTTGAGCCGCCCCTGCGCCGTCGGATGCAGGCGAAGCTCTGGCAGGCACTCTATTTTAAGTTTGACTATGAGAAAGAGTACCTCCCTCAGCTGGAAGAAAACCTCGTCTGGCTGGGCGCAGAGCTGCAAAAACTGACGGACTATCAGCAGAGAAGAAACACCTATCGAAAAAAGTGATAGATATATTCATTTTAATAGATAATTAGAACCGAAACGGCGTTGCCATCGGACGGAAATCGTGATATACTTCACGAGTGTAAAGCAGAGGCTGCTCTGCTGGACATTCAAATGCTTTTCGGCGCGGCGTCCTGTTGCCGCGTATATGGAAAAATGAGGGAGTAATCATTATGCGTAAAATCACTCGTCGTTCGTTTCTGGCTGCTGCCGCTGTTTGCGGCGCTGCTGCTGCCCTGACCGCCTGCGGCGGCTCTTCTGCATCCTCCACGGCTGCTTCTTCTGTGGCATCTTCTGCCGCTTCCGGCTCCGCTGCCGCTTCCGGCGACACCTACACCATCGGCATCTGCCAGCTGGTGCAGCACGCTGCTCTGGACGCTGCAACGCAGGGCTTTGAGGACGCTCTGACCGCAGAGTTCGGCGACAACGTGAAGTTCGACTTCCAGAACGCACAGGGTGACTCCGCTACCTGCGCCACCATCGCCAACGGCTTCGTTTCCTCCGGCGTTGACCTCATCATGGCAAACGCCACCCCCGCTCTGCAGGCTGCACAGTCTGCCACCAACGAGATCCCCGTTCTGGGTACTTCCGTCACCGAGTACGGCGTGGCTCTGGGCCTGACCGACTTCTCCGGCACCGTCGGCGGCAACATCTCCGGCACCTCTGATCTGGCTCCGCTGGACCAGCAGGCCGATATGATCGTGGAGTGGATGCCCGATGTCAAGAAGGTCGGCCTGCTGTACTGCTCCGCTGAGGCCAACAGCCAGTATCAGGTGGACGAGGTCCAGAAGTATCTGGAGGCCAAGGGCGTCACCGCGACTCAGTACGCTTTCTCCGACTCCAACGACCTGTCTTCTGTCTGCCAGAAGGCCGCTGACGAGAACGACGCTCTGTATGTCCCCACCGACAACACCGTCGCTGCCAACACCGGCATCGTGGACGGCATCTGCCGCCCGGCCAAGAAGCCCGTCTTCGCCGGTGAGGAGGGCATCTGCTCCGGCTGCGGCGTGGCCACCCTGTCCATCAGCTACTACGACCTGGGCTACACCACCGGCGAGATGGCCGTCAAGATCCTGAAGGGCGAGTCCAATGTCTCTGATATGCCCATCGAGTACACCGATGTGACCAAGAAGTACAACAAGGCCATCTGCGACGACCTGGGCCTGACCGCTCCCGAAGGCTACGAGGCCATCGAGGGCTGATAAGGGATAACCTCTCAGTCTGCCTTCGGCAGACAGCTCCCCTACCGAGGGGAGCCTCTGGCGAAGAGAAAAAGCTTTACGGAATGCCAAGGCCTCCCCTCGATAGGGGAGGTGGCACGGCGGAGCCGTGACGGAGAGGTTTAACCACTAAAATATAGCGGAGAAGAGCGGTTTTCTCACTCTTCTCCGCTTTCCCGTATCAAACGGGTCTATAAAAAAGTGTAATTTAGGAGGAATCATTTTGGAAATGCTTGCAAGACTGGCGAACCTGCCCGGTGCTCTGCCGGGTGCGTGCGCACAGGGCCTCATCTGGGGCATTATGGCCATCGGCGTTTATCTCACCTACCGCATCCTTGATGTGGCGGACCTGACCGTGGACGGCTCCTTCGGCACCGGCGGCGCAGTCTGCGTCATGTGCCTGCTCTCGGGCCAGAACGTCTGGGTGTCCCTGCTGGCTGCCGTGCTGGCGGGCCTTGCCACCGGCTTCGTCACCGGCCTGCTCCACACCTTTATGGGCATCCCGGCCATCCTGTCCGGCATCCTGACTCAGCTGGCCCTCTACTCCATCAACCTGAAGATCATGGGCAAGGCCAACCAGTCCATCAATGTGGACAAGTATGACCTGCTCATCTCCCTGCGCTGGGTCAAGGAGTTCGCGCTCCACAACCCCATCATCATGGTCATTCTGGTGTCGGCTGTGGTCATCGCCGTGCTGTACTGGTTCTTCGGCACCGAGCTGGGTTGCGCCATCCGCGCCACCGGCTCCAACCCCGCCATGTCCCGCGCACAGGGCATCAACACCAACTTCAACATCGTGCTGGGTCTGGCCGTCTCCAACGCTCTGGTGGCGTTGTCCGGCGCTCTGCTGAGCCAGTATCAGGGCTTTGCGGATGTCGGCATGGGCCGCGGCGCGATCGTCATCGGTCTGGCAGCTGTCATCATCGGTGAGGCTGTGTTTGGCCGCATCTTCCACAACTTCGCCCTCAAGATGACCTCCGTCTCTCTGGGTGCCATCATCTACTACATCGTCATCCAGCTGGTGCTGACCCTCGGCTTTGACGCAAACCTGCTCAAGCTGCTGAGCGCCTCCGTGGTGGCGGTGTTCCTGGCCGTGCCCTATTGGAAGAGCAAGTACTTCGCAAAGCCTGCGGCAAAGAAGGCACAGAAGGAGGATGCAAAAAATGCTTGAGATCCAGAATGTTTCCAAGACCTTCAACGCCGGTACCGTCAACGAGAAAACGGCCCTGAACGGTCTGAACCTGAAATTGAACGAAGGTGATTTTGTCACCGTCATCGGCGGCAACGGTGCGGGCAAATCCACCATGCTGAACGCTGTGGCCGGTGTGTGGCCTGTGGACAGCGGCAAGATCATCATTGACGGCACCGACGTGACCAAACTGGGGGAGCACCAGCGCGCCGCCTACATCGGCCGCGTGTTCCAGGACCCCATGACCGGCACCGCCGCCACCATGCAGATCGAGGAGAACCTTGCCCTGGCCGCCCGGCGCGGCAAGCGGCGCGGCCTGAGGATCGGCATCACCAAGGCCGAACGGGAGCGCTACCGTGAACTGCTCAAGAGCCTGGACCTGGGCCTGGAGGACCGCCTGACCGCCCGCGTGGGCCTGCTGTCCGGCGGTCAGCGTCAGGCACTGACCCTGCTTATGGCTACCATGAACAAGCCCAAGCTCCTGCTGCTGGATGAGCACACCGCCGCTCTGGACCCCAAGACGGCGCTCAAGGTGCTGACCCTCTCGGCCAAGATCGTGGAGGAGAACCACCTGACCACCATGATGATCACCCACAACATGAAGGATGCCATCAGGTACGGCAACCGCCTGATCATGATGCACGAGGGCCACATCATCTATGATGTCTCCGGGGAAGAGAAGAAGAACCTGCACGTCTCCGATCTGCTGGCCAAGTTCCAGATCGCGTCCGGCGGCGAGTTCGCCAACGACCGCATGATCCTTTCCTGATGCATTTCTGATATGGAAAATCCCCTCCGGTGTGTGAGTATCGGAGGGGATCTTTGCATCTTGTGCACCTTTGCAGGGTGTGCTACACTGAGAGAAAGAGGAGGTGTCTCTCGTGCAAAAAATCATCCGGCAGGCAGCTGCTGTGCTGTTGTCTGCGGCTCTGCTGCTGACGGGAACGGCTTCGGCAGCAGCCCAGATTGACCCGGTTGAGGAACGGCTTGCTGCCATGTCTCTGCGGGAAAAGGTGGGGCAGCTGTTCGTGGTGCGGGTCGAGGCACTGGACCCCAGTGGACAGTCTGATAGCACAAGGCTGACCTGGGCAGAACGGCAGGGGCTGAAAAAGTATCCGGTGGGTGGCATTGTGGTGTTTCGGCAGAATGTGAAAAGCCCGGAGCAGTTGAAAAAGCTTCTGGCAGATTTTCAGGCAGCATCCGGGACCGGTCTGTTGACCGCTGTGGACGAGGAGGGCGGCAGCGTGGCCCGGTTGGCCAATGCTTCCGGCTTTGATCTGCCCCAATACCAGAGTGCCCAGGCAGTAGGTACAACAGGGGACCCGGCCAATGCCCGTGCCATGGGGCAGATCATCGGAGGCTACCTCAAAACCTACGGCCTGAATCTTGACTTTGCTCCAGTGGCAGATGTGAACACCAATCCGGCCAATACCGTGATCGGGAACCGAGCATTTTCGTCGGATCCGGCAGTGGCGGCACAGATGGTGGCCTCCGCTGTACAAGGGTTTCACGATGCGGGCATACTCTGCACACTCAAGCATTTCCCGGGCCACGGAGATACCGCAGAGGACAGCCACTACGGCACGGCCAGCAGCACCAAGACTTGGGCAGAGATGCGGGAGACGGAGCTGAAGCCTTTTGCGGCTGGAATCGCAGCTGGGGCCGACGTAGTAATGACCGCCCACATCACCACCCCCAATGCAACGCAGGACGGCCTGCCTGTGTCGCTCTCCTACACGATGCTGACCGAGCGTCTGCGGGGGGAGCTGGGCTTTACTGGGGTCATCTGCACCGATTCGCTGTCCATGCAAGCCATTCGTGACCACTATTCTGCAGCAGAAGCGGCTGTAGCGGCGCTGAACGCCGGGGCAGATCTTCTGCTGATGCCGCCCGACCTGCCGGAAGCCTTTGACGGTGTACTGGAGGCTGTGCAGAATGGAACCATCAGCGAGGAACGCCTCAACGAGAGCGTCCGCCGCATCCTGATGCTGAAACAGAAAGCCGGGTTGGAGCTTGACACCCGCACCCCGCTGGAAAAGATGCTGGATGTGTTTCTGTAAGATTGAAGCATAATAAGAAGATCCCCTCCGGTGTGCGCGTACCGGAGGGGATCTTTGCGTATAAAGGAATGTTACCGCTTGATGTCGTAGTTCATGTTCATCAGGTTGCGGATGGAGCTGACATCGTCGGTGATGTTGGCATCGCCGTGGATGGTGTGCTTGATGGCGCTGCTTGCCACCGCAAAGTTTATCATGTCCATGGCCTTGTAGTTGTGGAGCATGGCGTAGATGAGGCCGCTGGCGAAGGCGTCGCCGCCGCCCACGCGGTCGAGGATGTTGAAGGTGAACAGCTTGCTCTCGAAGGTGTGGCCGTCATACCACATAAAGGCTTTCAGGCTGTTCTCGCTGCCGCTGTGGGCATAGCGGACGTGGCGGGCGATGCACTTCAGGCTGGGGTAGCGCTCGATGAAGTGCTGGAAAATTTCGTCCTGCTGCTCATAGCTGGGCTGCAGAGGCACGCCGTCCTTCCAGTCGCCCTTGGAGTGGTCGTTCTCGTCCTTCCACAGGTGGTAGGGCTCGATGCCCAGCAGCACGTCCACATAAGGCAGGCACTCGGTGCAGAAGTCACGGGCCTCGTTCCAGGTCCAGAGGGTGGAGCGGAAGTTGCCGTCGAAGCTGACGGTCAGGCCCTTTTTCTTGGCCTCCTTGAGCATATCAATGATGAGGCCGCGGCAGTTGGGGGCCAGAGCCGGGGTAATGCCGCTCAGGTGCAGCCAGTCGAAGCCCTCCAGCAGCTCGTCCAGATCGACCTGAGAGAAATCGTACTCGGTGATGGCGCTGTGCTTGCGGTCATAGATGACCTTGGAGGGGCGGATGCCGTAGCCGGTCTCGAGGTAGTATGTACCCAGACGGTTGGAGGGCGTCTCATCCGGCTCGGTGAGGATCATGGGGGTGCAGTGGACGTCGTTGGAGCGCAGCCAGCGCACGGCGCTTTTGCCGAGGCTGTTGTTCGGCACGACGCTGAAAAAGGTGCTGTCCACGCCGAGGTTTGCCAGCGCGAGGGCGATGTTGGCCTCGCTGCCGCCGTAGCTGGCCTCAAAGTTGGTGGCCATGCGGAGTTTTTCGTAGTTCGGCGGGGTCAGGCGCAGCATGATCTCGCCGCAGGTGATGAATTTCGGTCCGGTCGTCTCGTAGCCCAGAATGGGGTTGAAATGTTCCATAACGGTCCTCCTGTTGCTCTTCTCGGGCATTTGAGCCGCCGCCTCTCATATACCATTCTTGAGACGGGGCGTTTGGTGCTCAGCAGGGCAGCCAGACCCCACATAACGCACATCGTTGTATCCATTATAGTGCTTTCGGAGAGGATTTGCAAGGAAAAGAAAAACACTGCGAGAGAAAATTTGGTGGGATTTTTGTGGATTGTGACGGAAAGCGTATCGGCAGGCCATTCGGTAGTTTCCCCGCAAATGGGACCCGAAACCCACGGTTTCGCCCCAACGCTTCGCGCCGGGGCCCCACTTCTCTGGACATTTGCTTGGGAAACTCCCCTCCACCTGCCTCTGATAGGTTTACCGGCTGGTTAAATGCCCGTCAAATCAAAGCTGGGTGTATACTCCTCCCGGGCGCTGCTCTTCTGCTGCATATAGCCGGCGGTCAGCCCCAGATCCATGGCATAATTGACCACCCGGCGGTACTCGTAGGTGGTGATGCGCCGCCCGATGCCGTGCTCTGCGGCCTTGTAAAAGGGGGTGTACTGGCTCATGACACTGGGGATGAAGCAGCCGGGGTCGGCCTCGTTCCATGCGGCCATCTGGTCGAGGACGGCAAAGCTGTCGTCGATGTGGCCGGGCAGGGCCAGATGCCGCAGGATGACGCCTTTCTGTAAGATGCCCTCGCTGTCGAACACAGGATGGCCCGCCTGCGCCATCATGGCCTCGATGGCGGGCCTGGCCTGGGCGAAGTAGTCCGGCGCAGAGGAAAGCTCGGCGGAGAGGGAAGAGGAGACGTACTTCAAATCGGCCAGCCAGATGTCGATAGAGCCGCGCCACGCCTCCACGCTCTCCACCGTCTCGTAGCCGCCGGTGTTGCAGACGATGGGCAGACGCAGCCCCTCGGCCCGGGCAATGTCCAGCGCCGCGATGATCCAGGGCCGCCACTGGCCGGGGGTGACGAGGTTGATGTTGTGGGCGCCCTGCTTCTGCAGATCGAGGAAAATTTCGGCCAGATGCTCTATCGTGATCTCTTTGCCCAGTCCCTCGGCGCTGATGGGGTAATTCTGGCAGAAACAACACTTGAGGGTGCAGCCCGAGAAAAACACGGTGCCGCTGCCCCGGGTGCCGCTGATGCAGGGCTCTTCCCAGAAGTGCAGGGCCGCGCGGGCGGCTTTCAGGGTGCTGCCCGCCCCGCAGAAGCCTGTCTGCCCGGCGGCACGGTTTGCGCCGCAGCGGCGGGGGCAGAGGGTACAGGAGACAGGCGGCGTTGTGGAAATGTTTTTAGACATATTGTCCAACTCCTATGAGAAAGAATCATATTAAATTATCCGAGGCTATTATATCATTTTTGCCCCCGTAAGTGGTATACTAAGATTGAATATTGCATGTCATGCAAGAATACTACATGATTTGGAGGACACCATGCGTACAGAGACCGAAGAGATCCGGGACAACCTGAAATATCTGAGCCTTCTGGCCCGGGACTATCCCTCGCAGGCAGCGGCCGCCAGCGAGATCATCAGCACACAGGCACTGCTCAAGCTGCCCAAAGGCACCGAGCACTTCATGAGCGACCTGCACGGTGAGAACGAGGCGTTCGTACATATCCTGAACTCCGCTTCCGGCGTCATCCGCGAAAAGGTAGACATTGTGCTGGGGGATACCGTGCCGGAGGGGACGCGGGCCGAGCTGGCGACTCTGATCTATTATCCGAGCGAGAAGCTGCCCCAGCTCAAGGAGCGCTGCGCCGATGAGGAAGCACTGGAACAGTGGTACAGTGAGACGCTGCTGCGGCTCATCGACATCTGCCGCCTCGTCTCTTCCAAGCACACCCGGGAGCATGTCCGGGCCTGCCTGCCGTCCAGCTGCGGTTACATTCTGGATGAACTGCTCCACGCCCACTTCGAGGACCACGACAAAGACCTCTACTACGGCCAGATCGTCGGCAGCATCATCGAGAATGGACGCGCCGATAAGTTCATCGTCCGTCTCTGTGAGCTCATCAAGCGTCTGGCCGTGGACAAGCTCCACATCGTGGGCGACCTGTTCGACCGCGGCCCCCGCCCCGACGTCATCCTTGACCTGCTGATGCGACACCACGATGTGGACATCCAGTGGGGTAACCACGACGTGGTCTGGATGGGCGCGGCGGCCGGCAGTCCCATCTGCATCTGCACTGTGCTGAAGACCACCCTCTCTTACCACAACCACGGCATGGTGGAGGACTGCTACGGCATCAACCTCCGCCACCTGCAGCGGATGGCCGAGCAGTTCTATGGCGACGACGACTTGACCATCTGGATGCCTCACACCGACACCGCCCGCGGCCCCTACACCCCCGGTATGCTCCATCGCTGCGCCGTCATGCACAAGGCCATCACCATCCTGATGCTCAAGCTCGAGTGTCAGGTCATCGACCGCAACCCGGATTTCAAGATGCAGGACCGCGACTTCCTGCGCCGCATCAACTGGGAGAAGGAGACCGTCATGGTGGGCGATAGGGAGTACCCCATGCGGGATACGTCTTTCCCGACGGTAGACCCCGCCGACCCCACCGCGCTGAACAGCGACGAGAAGGTGGTGCTGCAAAAGCTGGTGCAGTCCTTCCGCCAGAGCGAGAAATTACAGCAGCACGTCGAGTTCCTGTACGCCAAGGGCAGTGTCTACCACATCGAGAACGGCAACCTGCTCTACCACGGCGCTGTGCCGATGACCAGGAAAGGCACCTTTGCTGTGGAGCGGTTCGAGGGCCACGCCTACTCGGGCCGCGCCCTCATGGACTACTGTGACGAGCGCGCCCGCCGGGGCTACTTCGCCCCCGAGGGCAGCGCCGCCCGCCAGAGCGGACAGGATTTCCTGTGGTATCTGTGGTGCGGCAAGCTGTCGCCCCTGTATGGCCGCAGCGCCATGACCACCTTCGAGCGGCTGTATGTCGAAGACGCTTCCACCCACACTGAGGTGAAGGACCCCTATTATACATGGTATAATGAGGAAGCTGTCTGCCGCCGCATCCTCGCCGAGTTCGGCCTGCCCGGCACCAGCCACATCGTCAACGGCCATGTCCCCGTGCAGGAGAAGAAGGGCGAGAGCCCCATCAAGGGCGGCGGACGCCTCGTGGTCATCGACGGCGGTTTCTGCCGCGCCTACCACGAAAAGACCGGCATCGCGGGCTACACGCTGGTCTATTCCAGCCGCACCATGTCCCTGCGCACCCACCAGCCCTTCGAGAGCGCCGAAAAGGCTGTGAACGAGAATCTGGACATCCTCTCCCAGAAGAACATCCTCGAGACGGAGAACCACCGCATCCTCGTGGAGGAGACGGACGAGGGCGAGATCCTGCGGGAGAAGGTCCACGACCTCAAACAGCTGGTCCGCGCCTATCAGCTGGGCTGGATCAAGGAGACCCGCTGCGACGACAGTGTGTGGTAATCAGCGGCAAATGTAAAATTTTCCTGAAAATAAGAGACAAAATCCGAGAATAACAGAAAAGAAACTGGGCAAAACAGAAAATAATCGACGAGCGTGCATTGGGGCTTTGCTTTTTGCTGGAAGTTGTGTATAATAAAGTAGCTGTAATTATGCCAACTGGTTGTGAGCTTTGTACAGCGAGAAGGAATAACGTACCTTGAACTGACCTTTTGGGCCTGCGGGGAGCGGGACTGTGACAAGGAGATCATAAAATTGGAAAAGTTTGTTATTACGGGCGGTAAGCCCCTGCACGGCGAAGTCATCATCTCCGGCGCGAAGAATGCGGCTGTGGGCATCCTGCCCGCTACCATTCTGGCAGCGGACGTCTGCGTCATCGAGAACCTGCCGGACATCAGCGATGTGGCGGTGAGCCTCAAGATCCTCAGCGTGCTGGGCGCTAAGGTCCGGATGCTGAACAAGAACACCTACGAGATCGACACCACCCATCTGACCGGCACCAACGTCCCCGACGACCTGTCCCGCCAGATGCGCGCCAGCTACTATTTCCTCGGCGCACTGCTGTCCCGCTTCGGCAAGGCACAGGTGGCCATGCCCGGCGGCTGCAACCTCGGCCCCCGCCCCATCGACCAGCACCTGAAGGTGTTCAGCGCTCTGGGCGCAGAGGACAGTGTGGACTACGGCATGATCACCGTCCACGCCGACGAGCTGAACGGCGCTCATATCTTCTTTGATAAGGTGAGCGTGGGCGCTACCATGAACGGTATGCTCTCCGCTGTCATGGCCAAGGGTCAGACCATTCTGGAAAACTGTGCCAAGGAACCCCATGTGGTCGATCTGGCCAACTTCCTGAATATGTGCGGCGCTGATGTGCGCGGCGCAGGCACCGATGTCATCAAGGTGCGCGGCGTCGAGCAGATGCACGGCTGCACCTACAGCATCATCCCCGACCAGATCGAGGCCGGCAGCTACATGGTGGCTGCTGCGGCCACCGGCGGCGATGTGCTGGTGAAGAACGTCACCCCCAAGCACCTCGAGCCTATCACCGCAAAGCTCCGCCGTGCGGGCATTGAGGTGGAAGAATTTGACGATGCTGTGCGGGTTCGCCGCACCGGCGACATCCTGCCCCTCAAGATCAACACCATGCCCCACCCGGGCTTCCCCACCGATATGCAGCCCCTGATGGGCGTTCTGCTCAGCGTGGCAAAGGGGACTTCCACCGTCACCGAGAGCGTGTGGGATAACCGCTTCCGCTATGTGGATGAGCTGCGCAAGATGGGCGCGAATGTCCAGGTGGACGGTCAGGTGGCCGTGTTCGAGGGCGTGGAAAAGCTTTCTCCCGCTCCGCTCCGCGCTTCCGACCTGCGCGCTGGTGCAGCGATGGTCGTTGCAGCCCTGATGGCCGACGGCACCAGCGAGATCGAGGAGATCGGCCATATCGAGCGCGGCTACGAGAACATCGTGGAGAAGCTGCGCGGCCTCGGTGCTGACATCAAGAAGGTGGAGCGGATGCCCGCTGCACTGGAACAGGCTCTGTAATTAGAAAAACCTCTCCGTCACGCCTGCGGCGTGCCGCCTCACCTGTCGAGGGGAGGCATTGGCAGTCCGTCAGGTCCCTGCGTTTTTATGACTGCGCAGCAGACGGAGGGGTTTTATTTGTTGAGGTTTATCATGTCTGAATTTATCTCTCTTTATTCCGGTTCCTCCGGTAACAGCAGCGTCGTGCGCTGTGGCGAGCGGTATCTCATCGTGGATATGGGCAAAGGCGTCCGCACCACCGGCGCAGCCCTCAAGGAGCTGGAGCTGAACATCTCCGACTGCGACGGCATTCTTGTCACCCATGAGCATAGCGACCATGTGAAGGGCCTTTCCACCTTCCTGAAAAAATATCCGCTGCCAGTGTACGGCGCAGAGGAAACACTGGAATTTCTGGACGCAAACGGCGTTGTCCCGGCCACTTGCGACATGACAGCCCTGACGCCGGGCAGGGAAGAGGACATCGGTGTCTTCGGGGTCAAAGCTTTTCCCACCAGCCACGACGTCCCCTGTGTGGGCTACCGCATCCACACCCCCGACGAGAAGACCATGACCATCGCCACCGACCTCGGTGTGCTGACTCCTGCTGTACATGAAGCCCTCTCCGGCTGCGACCTTGTGGCCCTCGAGAGCAACTACGACCTGCATATGCTCCGCAGCGGGCCGTACCCCTACTATCTGCGCGCCCGCATCGAGTCGGTCCGGGGCCACCTCTCCAACGACGAGTGCGCGGCAAAGCTGCTGGAACTCATCCAGGAGGGCTGCAAGAAGTTTGCCCTCTGTCACCTCTCGCAGGAGAACAACACCCCTATGCTGGCGCTGCAGACCGTCTTTTCCACCCTCGGTACGGCGGGCGTCGTGCCGGACAAGGACTGTATCGTCCAGACCCAGCGGCGGAATGAAGTGAGCCCCGCGCTGGCGTTCTGACACTATAAAACCAGAGCAGGAAAAGGAGAAAAGAGCCTATGTCGTACATCATGGCGCTGGACGCCGGAACCACCTCGAACCGCTGTATCCTGTTCAACAAAGCAGGTGAGATCTGCAGCGTCGCGCAAAAGGAATTTGCCCAGTATTACCCGAGACCCGGCTGGGTGGAGCATGACGCCAATGAGATCTGGGCCACCCAGCTGGGCGTGGCCCTCTCGGCCATGAACAAAGTCGGTGCCCGGGCCGAGGACATCGCCGCCATCGGCATCACCAACCAGCGGGAGACCACCATCGTCTGGGACAAGGAGACCGGAGAGCCCATCTGCCACGCCATCGTCTGGCAGTGCCGCCGCACCAGCGAATACTGCGACGAGCTGAAAGCCCGGGGCCTGACGGAGAAATTCCGGCAGAAGACCGGCCTCATCATCGACGCCTATTTCTCGGCCACTAAGCTCAAGTGGATACTGGATCATATCCCCGGCGCCCGCGAAAGGGCCGAGCGGGGAGAACTGCTCTTCGGCACCGTGGAGACCTGGCTCATCTGGAAGCTGACCTGCGGAAAACTGCATGTCACCGACTATACCAACGCCAGCCGCACCATGATGTTCAACATCCACACGCTGGAGTGGGACGACGAGATCCTGCAGGAGCTGAACATCCCGAAATGTATGCTCCCGAAGCCGGTGCCGTCCAGCGGTTTTTATGAGTACGCTGACCCGATGCACTTCGGCGGCGAGATAAAAATTGCCGGTGCGGCAGGCGACCAGCAGGCGGCCCTCTTCGGCCAGACCTGCTTTGCCTCGGGCGAGGCGAAAAACACCTTCGGCACCGGCGGCTTTTTGCTCATGAACACCGGTGAGACGCCGGTCACATCCCGGAACGGCCTTGTCACCACCATCGCCTGCGGCCCCGACGGCAAGATGAATTATGCGCTGGAAGGCTCTATTTTCGTGGCCGGTGCGGCCATCCAGTGGCTCCGCGATGAGCTGCGCCTGCTGGAAGAGGCCCGCGACTCCGAGTATATGGCCCAGAAGGTCAAGGACACCAACGGCTGTTACGTCGTGCCGGCCTTCACCGGCCTCGGCGCGCCCCACTGGGACCAGTACGCCCGCGGCACCATCGTGGGCCTCACCCGGGGCTGCAACAAGTACCACATCATCCGCGCCACGCTGGACAGCATCTGCTATCAGGTCAACGACGTCCTCCGCGCCATGGCGGCGGACTCCGGCATCGCCATGAAGTCTCTCCGGGTGGACGGCGGCGCGTCGGCTAACAACTACCTCATGCAGACCATGGCCGACATCAGCGACCTCGAAGTCAAGCGCCCCCGCTGCGTGGAAACGACGGCGCTTGGCGCGGCCTATCTGGCCGGCCTCGCCGTAGGCTACTGGCAGTCCGCCGAGGACATCACCCGCAACTGGTCGGTGGACCGCGTGTTCCGCCCGGCCATCTCGGAAGAGGAACGCACCAAGCGCATCAAGGGCTGGAATAAGGCTGTCCGCTGCGCCTATCACTGGGCCAGGGACGAAGAAGAATAAGAAGAGAAACAAAACGGTCGGAGTTGCCTGACGAGTAACTCCGACCGTTTTTGTTATTGGGCAGCTTGAGCGAGGGAAAACCACCGGCTCGCAGAGAACATAATGCTCCAACGAGCTGTGCTTTGGGTTTAAATCATCTTAAAGTATTTCAGTGCATCCCTTTCAGGAGTCGATCTCGCCTTTGGAAAGTGCAATGACACATTCGCAATGGCACGAGGGTTTTTGTTGTTATATCACTGGGGATTGTCACACCCGCCGTTCTGGCGGGTGTTTTTGTTTTGGTTCCAAGTTTTATTATTCGGTTTCCGAGGTGTCGTCTGCTATGCGCTCCGGGTCGAGCAAGTCCTCAATCTGACAGCCCAGCACCCTCGCTACTCTCCAAAGTTGGTATACGTCCGGGCTTTTACGGTGTCCAGCGCACCAGCTTTCCACGGTGCGGTAGCTCAGTTTTGCCTGGCGGCAAAGTTCCCGGCGGCTTATGCCTGCGGCCTTGCAGCGTTCGCCTATGGGGTTATTGGTGTGTGATTCTCTCATGTGGTAGCCCTCCCTTTTAGTACAGTATACTGCGGACGCCGTAAAAATGGAAGTATAAAGTTTACCATATAAACGCAGTATTCTTTGGACTGTTTGCCAGTGGAGTTTCCTGCGCTTATGTGGTAAGACACAGACGCCGAAAGGGAAAACGAAACAAATGGAGGACATGAAAATTATGAAGCGTTATAAGGTGTACGTCTACAACACGGTTGATAAGTTCTGGGACTGCTACGAGGTCAACGCAATCGACCCGGTGGACGCCCGGAACGTAGCCGTGCAGCGGCTGGTGGACGAGACCGGGCACGGTCTGGATGTCTACGAAGTGACCGACGTGTGCGAAGTCAAAGAATAAGGAGAGCTGAACAATGAAACATCTAACACTTGCGGAAAGCACCTACGACCAGATTATCGATGGGGTCAATGATGGCCTCACGGTCTGGCACTTGAGGAAAAATACCCTTAGGCGGTTGGGAGTTACCAGCCGCGGGTTTCTGGTTGGAAGCCTTTTCGATGTGAATGGCAACTTTTTACACGACGTTGTAATCGCTTGCAAAGTTGTAGTCGCTTGCGAAGGAGAGAACAACCCCGCCTGATGATGGCCCCCGGTAAGGGCCGAAACCTACCGGCTGATCGCCGGGATGGTCGTGGGAACCACAATCTAAGTTCAATCTTTGGAGGATTATGAAATGGAAGAGTTTAACTTGAAGCGTTCCGAGGTCAAGAAGGCCGAGCGGTTCGCCACCAATAAGTCCGGCGAGACCTGCTTCCTGGCAGCATGGAGCTATTCCGGCGCGGACGATTTAGGCTGGGCTGATGTGCTGTGCGAAATGGGCAACACCAATACAGGCGAGTACGTCAACACTGTTCGCCTGCGCGTTTATATGAATGATCGTCGCCGGTCTTTCGTCCGGGGCGCCTGTTGAAGATGGGAGGTGCCTGGCATGACGATTTCTAAGCGTATGGCTGCCGCTCTCATAGCTGGCGACCAGTACCGCACAAAAAAGTATCTGTACTCCCTGGGCGTGAATATGTACGGCCAGGAGATCGTGCAGCGGGTGGAGATTGACAGCGAGGGCCACCGGGTCGGGCTGCTCCGTTCCGTTGCTCTCTGGAATGCAAGCTATTATGAATGGAGGCTGGGTTTATGAAAATGTTCAATGAGGCCGGGCAGGCTGTCTACTTCAACCGGGTTATGAAGAATGGCCGGGAGCAGTTCGTGGTGAAAGCTCTGGATGGTCAGCATATTATGGGGCGTGACCGTCAGAAGCATAGCTCCCGAACGTTCACGGAACTGCACCAGGCGGAGGCGTTCCTCCGGCGGGCTGGGTATCGGTGCAAGGGCTGAAAGGTTCGGGGTAATCCCCGGAGGGTTAGACCTCCGGGGATTTTTCTTTTGTGCTCTACTTTTTTTCCATCAGAAAAAACTTTCTCTGTGTTGTGCTTTAGTGCTTTGACCTGGAACTTTACCGACTGCATATAAAAATGCACTGGCGGGCGTCCCTGTGGCCTGCGGAGTTACGCAAAGAAAAAGGACGCCGAGCGTTCCCGAGGTGGGAGTTTCGGTGTCCTTTTTGCGGTTACGGCGCGAAAAGCGCCGCTTTGGTTTTGGCTCCAACCTTGCCGTCAACGGTCAGGCTGTGGCTCAGCTGGAACTGTTTCACGGCTGCGGTGGTCTTGGCTCCAAACAGGCCGTCAGGATCCCCGGCGTCAAAGCCGAGGGCGGAGAGCCTGGCCTGCAGGGTAGCGTTGTGGATGACTGCCGGGTAGCTGTTCCGCCCGGCGTCGAGGGTTGCGCTGCCGAGCAGGGAGCCGTCCCAGGCGGGGGTTCTGGCAGTCCTGCTGGCGACGTTCGGAATGCCAGAGTACTGCGGCATATCCCTGTAAAGGTTGTGTTTGTCCGATTCCCGGATTTCCCAGTGCAGGTGGCTACCGGTGCTGTGGCCGGTGCTGCCCTCAATGCCGATAAGGTCGCCCGGAGCCACGGTCTGGCCTGCATGGACGGCAATGCTGGAAAGGTGGCCGAAGTACATATAGAAGCGGGTCTTGCCGATACGCACGACCACCCGACGGCCCCAGCCCTGCTTGGGATTCTTGGGGTTCTCCCAGCCTGCTCGGACGACGGTGCCGTATACCGGGGAATAGAGGCGCTTGTCGGCAATGCCTACCAGGTCGAAGCCCTGATGCAGGGTGCCGTTGCTGCGCAGGTTGTTCCAGGTCTGGGAAATGCGGAAGGTTCCTTTGTACGGTGCGATCATGTGTCAGGCCTCATCAATCTTGGACAGTGCTTCTTGGGCGGCGTTATCCAAGTCGGTAAGTACTGCCTCAATGAACACCTCGGTCTTTTCGTCCACCTTGTAGCCCCAGCGGGTCAGAAGCTCAATGACCCACTCTTTCTTCTTCGCTTTGGGGATTGCGCCGGTCTTGCCCAGCTTCTCAGCGGCTTTGGCTGCCACCTTGACAATCCAGAAGAAGGACTGGTTTTTCAGCCAGGGCAGGACAACGGTGGAAAACAGGGCAAGGCAGCCCAGGCTTGCGGCTTTTACCAACAGGGAAACGATCTCGTTCATGTACTCCATTTTTTATCTCCTATAAATCATTGTGATGTGCTTCCTGGTTTAAGTGCTTGTTGAGCTTTTCCAAGGCGTCTTTACAGGGGCCGTTGCAGCCCTGTTCGATTAGGCCCTGCAGGGCGCCCCGTAGGCCGTAGCAAATCAAGGACTGTTCGTCCATCATCTCTTTGATGATCTCGCTCTGCTTCCTGTCCCGCTCGGACGCTTTATAAAGCGATACTGCTACGCCGCCGAGGACGCCGAGCGCCGTTACAAAGGCGGCGGCTTTGATGATGGCGTCTGCATCAATCCACATTGGCTTTGTCCACCTCCTTCCCGCCAGGGTATACGGCGGCGGAATAGGTAGCCTCTACCTCTTGAAGCTGTTCCTCTGCGGCCACGGCTCCAAGTTGGGCGAGGGTGCTGTTCTGCTGCCTCACGATACGAAGAAGTTTTTCAACGGTGTCAATGAGAAACTCGGTCAGTTGAATTTCCATTTTTCCTCCCGGCGGCTTTATGCGGTGTAGGATTCGCCGGTAATCTCTTCGTATTCGGCGGGGGTGATCCAACCTTTCTTTACGGCCTTTTTCACGGTAGTGCTGCGCCAGATGCCAAAGTCGTAGTAGCTCTTGACGTCAGGGAATTTCTTGCTGTGTTCGTTCATGGTCACATATCCTCCAGGTCGGTATCGGTGACGAGAGCCAGATAGTCCAGCTTCGCCTTGGTGGTGGCTCTAAAAAGTTCCTCGGGGGAAAGCTCCCGCAGGACAAACCACCAGCGGTCGTCCGGGTGCGTGATCTGCACCAGTTCGGCGTGGTTCCATTCCAGGGTGTTCTCGCCGTCTGTGGCGGTGACCTTGGAGAGCTTGCCGTCGAACATCTCCGGGGTCAGCTCGGTGTCCGAGATGAAGTTGTTGCCGCTGAGGGTCAGGCCGCCGATGGCAGTGCCATCATCCAGCGTAACCGTCCATGGCTGCTTCCGTGCGTTTTCTTCCATGTTGGTGCCTTTCCGAACAGGTCATAGAAAAGCCTGCTCAATCCTTGAATTTGTTGGAGGGACATATACTTGTAGGCACTGGCGATCCAGGACTTGAAGGATTCTTCAATTTCTCTGTACACCATGCGTCCTGCATCCAGGAGGCGCTTGTAGGCTTTCAGCTTGCGGCGCTCCCTGGTGACTGCTTTAGGGTTGATCTTGCGAATGAGCCGCCCACTGGCGGTCAGGGAGTATTGGATTTGCAGGTGGCGGTAGGTGTCCGAGAGCTTGCAAATCCGGGTCTTGCGCTCGTTGATGATAAGGCCGTACTCTGCGGCGATTTTCTTTATTCCCTCGAAAGCCTGCAGCAGCTTTTCCTTGCTGCGGTGGATGATATAGGAATCATCCGTATAGCGTCCGAAGTGCCGGAAGCCGCAGACGATTTTGCAGAAGTTGTCCACCCTGTATGGATAGACAATCCCTATGTCCTGCGACTGCTGGTTTCCAATGTCCACGCCTTTGCGGAGCCACTTTTCACCTGTAAGCTGCGCTGCTGGCACACCTGCATTGAGAAGCGGGTCTACTTTTTGGCGGTACATCTCGGTAACTTCCTTGTCGCTGAATCTGGAAACGTCCATTTCAAAGCTCTGAAGGGTGTTTGCCATGATCTCTTTTGTGAGCTGGCGCTCCTGAGGGTCTATGGGTTCCCGGTCAAGGAAGCCGTTGATGGTGTCCAGGCACTTTTCGTGGGGAATGTTTGCATAATAGCCGCTATAATCCCAAAGGAGAATATAGCCCTCATTCGAGCCTGTTTCGTTGAAGTATTGGTGAAGGTGCGTTTCAAAACGCTTCCTGTGGAAGGCCACGCCTTTTCCTTTCTGGCTGGCGCTGTTGTCGTATTGGAGATATTTGTGCAAGTGCGGCGTCAAGACCTTATCACAAACAATATGGTTCACGGTTTTGTCCTGCATGGTTGCACTGGAAATATACCGGGGTTTGCCCCGCTCTTTTATGACAAACTTGCTGCCAACCGATGGGCGGTATTTTCCTTCCATCAACGTCTTTTGGAGTTTGGCCGTTTCCAAGAGCTGGTTTATTTCAAAGAGCTGAACGCTGTACTTCCAGCGGCTTCCCTTGATGGACTTGGTTCCGGCCTCAAACAAGGCATTTGCGTCATAGTAATTATTCATGTAAAAAACCACGCGATAGGCTCATCGGTCATAACCGGGGCCGTCATGATTCGTATTTGCTGCGGAGTGCCCGCAGGAGGACAGCCTTTCCTTTCGCATTGCCGCAGGCGGGCTGCACCCATTGTGTGCGGTTACGAAATCCGGGCGGACGCCGTTAACATTCGAGGCGTTGTTGTAGTTGCAATTGCCATTGTTGTTGGCGTTGGCGAAGTTCGTCGCCGAGACCACATACAAAGGCTGCCCTGTTTCTTATTCGGTTTTCTGCGCTTTCTCTGGCGGCGTGGATTCTTGTGGAGGTTCCTGTGGAGGTTCCTGCGCGAGTTCTGCCGCCAAATCGGAAAAGCGTCTTTCATCGGAGCGTCGAAGTTTCTTTATCAGGTTGGCTTCATGGTCGAGGTCAAGAACAAGACGGGTGAACTTGTTGTAATCGGATGGGAGGGTAGTTGCGGTGAACTGCAATTCCTCTTGAAGCCGATAGCAGCAGGCGATTGCCTTGTCCAGGTGCAGGCGGCGTTCCACATACTCGCCGTGAATTTTGGGGAAGATGGCGTTTGCTGCCCGCAGGTGCGAGGGAATATCGCAGGCAAGCTGAAACATACGGTCACGCTCTTTAACGATAAACCAGCCCTCGAAATTTTCTTCCAGCTTGCGTATCGTTTCGGCGGCTGCGTCTCTTTCCTCGGGATTTTGGATGTAGCCGGTCAATGCCTTTATATGCTCTTCATATTTCTTTTGGCTGTAACCAAACGTCACCATGATTTCCGTGGTAATTTGCCTGCGGACGTCGGACGCGAGAATCTGTGCATCCAGCTTGGAATGGTTGCGCCTACCTTTGGGAACTTCTGACATTTTTTAACTCCATATTATCCGGCGGCAGTTGCCGCCGGATGGTTGATTAGTAGATTGCAAAAGCCGGGCGGACGCCGCCAACATGCGAGGCGTGGTAGTAGTCGCAACCGCCACCGTTGTCGGCGTTGGCGAAGGTCGCCGCCGAGACCACATCTCTCAACCAGCACCAATAGGCTCGCTGTGCGTGGATGAACCAGGGCGCATAGCGGAACAGCGGGAGCTGGCTCTTGTCGATGGTGTAATTGTGGCAACTGCTCCAAGGGTCAGCGCCCTCCGGCAGAGAGCTGAACTGTCTGCCGCCGTAGACCATGTTTTCGTTCATCAAATCAACAGTGCTATCATACCAAGAACCGCCGCTGGGCTTGCCGTTGCTGACAGCATTGTTGAAATATTCGCGGTGGGTCAGAATGTGGTCGGAGCCGAAAGCGGCGTTGATGATGGTCTTGGCTTCGTCCAGGCCGGTTTTGTACATCTGACTGCCAATGTATGCGCCCTCCGTGGTGTTGGTCGGGTTCATGGCTGCGGTGTACAGGTGCGCGTCCGGGACAATGAGGGCATGGTGGGTGGTGCAGTCCGTGTCGCCGCAGCGATACCAGTAGTCAAAAGCACCGAGGCGCCAGTTCCTGCCGTTGATCGTCCAGTAGTCGCCGATATAGAGGTCGGTGAATTTGCCGGAGCGGATGGCTGCACTCTGTGCGGAGGTGAAGCTGCTGCCCAGGTACTTGCCACGATAGATGGCGTTATGGCTGGCGGCGCTGTCGCCTACCAGCAGGGAGAGCAGGGCAGGCGCAAGGATGCTGGCCTGGATGATCTTCGTGCCGTTGGCGGTCTGAATGAGCAGCTTGTCCGTGCCGAGGGCTTCCAGGGCTTCGGAAAGCTCCGAAATAGGTTTCTGAACAGGGGTTTCCATTGCATTACCTCCAAATCAAATAAGTTGCAGTTTGCGGTTGGCCAGCAGAACTACGCCGTCTGAGGTGCAGAGCCGTTCGCCTGCGCTGGTTCCGAGCGCCGTCCAAACTTCGCCGTTCACCAGCATCGAATAGAATTCGTTCAGGTTCGTTTGAATGAATGGATGGGCGTCCTCGCTCTCGTCATGCTCCTGCAGGTCTTTCCAGGTGGCGTAAATGAGGGACTTGTCCAAGGTGCAGGTCACGCTGCTGGCGTCGCCCACGATGATGGGGATGGTGACACTCTTTTCCACCAGTTCCGTTGCTGCGGGGGCGATATAGTCTGCGGTGTCGTATGCGTTCTGATAGCAGTAAAGAATATCCTTGCTGCGGTCATTCGGGTTGTCCGGGTCTGCACAGAAGATGCCGACCTCTCGCCAGTAAAAGCCTGCGCTCAAGCCGGCATTGGAAAATTTGGCATTTACCTCCACATAGTCCGTGCGCTGCTTTACCGCTGCATCAATCGAAACAACAGAATGAACGAGGCCGGTCAGGGTCGCAATGGGGGTGCTGAGCTGGCCGTCGCCGAGTTGCATGGTTGTGATCTTGAGTGCTTCGCCGCCGAGGTTGCGGTAGTAAAGTGCTTTGCCTGCATTCGTGAGTTTAGGGGCTTCAAACATTTGTGCTTCCTCCTTTCTTACATGGTCGCCTTGTTGAGCGTTACGATGTCGCCGGTATGAACGAAAAATCCAACCTTGGGTTGGGCGGCGTCTGTGGAGAGGTCAAGCACTACTTCGTCGAGCCAGCTGGAAAGCCGTTTCACGGAGTTCAAAACCTCTTTGAATTCCTGCACATTGGCTGCAGTGACGGCGGGGTTCGTGGTGTAGGCTTTGAAGTGGTGGGGCTGCAATCCACATTCCCACCATTCCTTTATATAGCCCACACCAAATACCGACTCAATGATGCGGTTGACTGCCGCAGGGGTTCCCATTTGGTCGTAGAAAATGAGGCTTTCCTTTACCAACGCTCGCTTGATGGCGACGCTGTATGTCTGCTTATAGACCGGGGTGCGAAGCTCCACAGCGAGAAGGTCGAGAACAGGTTCCGGGACGCTGTCAATCGCAATATAGATGCAGGCGGCGTCGGCGAAGCGGATGATCTGCTGCACCTGCCTGCTGACGGCATAAGCAAACGCCTGGGTTTCCGTGTCGTTCTTCAGGTCGCTCGGGAGCAGTTCCGTGAAGCGGCTGTCTTTAAGTTCAGTCATCCTCAAGGCCTCCGTATGTGATCGAGGCGGCGCCGTCAATGGCGGCGATACTGTCCGCCGGGATGGCGGTGAATATCGGGGCGGTGATCTGCGCCCGCTTTGCCCCGGCGCCCATTACGAGAGCCAGAAGCTTGGAGGGGTTAATGTCTCGCCCGATTTTCCGCTGCCAGGCAATGTAGCTGTCAACCGCTGCGGAGACCGCTTGCTGAATCGCCACAGCCCGGTTGTTATCGCTTTGGTTGATGTAGTAGGTGAGGGAAACGGTATACTTTACCTCTGCGGGGGCGCGAACGGTCACAAGGTCGTTCATCGGGCGGAGGGTTTCTGCGCTCATGTGCTGGCTCATGGCGGAAATCGTTTCTGCGCTCGGGAGGGAGCCGTCTGCCATGACAAAAACAATGTCAACGGTTCCGGCTGCCTGGTCGCTCGAAACGTGAACGCCGCCGATGGCAGAACTGTAATCCTGCACATGGTACTCGTAGCCGTTCCGGCTGCCTGCGGTGGAGTATTTGCCGGGCGCAATGAAGATGCGGGCTGCAAAGCTCTCGTCGCTCTCCCTGTCGGCGCCGCCGCTGGAAGTCGAGGTGTTCTCTACGCTCTGAACGTAGGGAACCGGGTCAACCAGCGTTTTAAGCTCGCCGGGAGCCAGACCGTTGCCGGTTTCGCCTGCGGTCATGCACGTCGCAGGGATATCGGCAGTCAGGTCGCCCGCCGGGATCTCGGTATATACCGAGGTTGCAAAGAAAAGCTGTCCCGCTGCAATGCGGGTTCCTTGCGGGATGGCCGTGACGGACGCCCTTGCAGCTGAGAGGGTGAAGCGGATAGTCGTAACGGCTGCAGCGGCCTGGTTCCGGGTAGCTCCGCAGCGGAAGGCTCCGAGCAAATCCAGAAAATCACCAACGCTATACTTCACGGTGTCCATCTTGCCCTTGACGTCAACGTACTTCATAGCCTGGTAGATTTGGGCTGCAGCGGCGTAGAGCTTGAAACGGTCTCGGGAGACCCTGGGCAGCGTGTAGGGCTTCCCGGTGGCCTCGGTCATATACGCTTCGTAGTCTGCGACCATGTTCGCTTTCACATCGTCCACGGTTTTATACTCAATGAACGAAATGTCGGGCAGGTCTTTAACGGTGGAAATATCAGGCATTGGTAAGCACCACCTTTGCGGTCACATTTCCGTCGTTGGCCGCTGCGGTGAAGTTCACGCTGTCAACGGAAAGGGTTGGAATGTAGCGGGGAATCTTTTCGGCGACCTCGGCAACGTACAAGCTCCGGGCGGCCTCTGTGGGCTTGTCGATGAAGCTGTCGTCTATGCCGAGACCGCGGTCTAATGGGATGGTTCCAGCAACGGTAGAAAGCAGCGTTTCGACCTGCTCATCTACTTCTTTCAGGGGTTCATCCCCGATGTAAACTGCGGTGGTTTCCATTATGTGGTGTCCTCCATCGGGTATTCTTCAAGGTCAAGGTTGACCGTGGCCTTTGCCAGCTCGCCATGTCGCAGTACGGTGTCCCAGGCCTCGCTTACTTTCGTGACCCGGAAGGGGTTCCTCCCGAAAGGTCGGAAGCCAATCACCAAATACTGAACTTCGCCGGTTTCGGCCATGCGGGCCAGCAGATCAAGAACTTTTCGGGGGCGTACCCCGAGAGCGGCGGAGAGGTGAATTTCCAGCGTTCCTTTCTTGAGGTCTGCGCCCAAAAATTCGGGGGTCGGTTTGCTGTTGAGCCCTTCGTGGGTCGTCCAGCGCCCGGAGCTTTCCCGGGTGGCGTTCTGGAAGGTAAAAACGGCCAGGTCGCTGACCTGAAAGATGATCTTTCTTCCAAAGGTTCCGATGAACAAAAAATCACCTCCGGGTTAGTTTGGGGGAGAGGTCAGGCTGCCAGGTGCGGCGCTTGTGTGGGTATGATTCTTGAGGCTTTTCCCGCCGCCGATGCAGTCGGTTGTGGCCGTCAAGGTCTGGCCCACATTGGCGTCCTTTTTCATGGTCGTGTTCTCGGTGATGGTCGTTTCGGCCTTTACCGTGAGTTCTTTTGCTTCCAGGACGACCTTGTTCATCTTAATGGTGAGGGTGCCGTCCTTGTAGCGGAGCATCCCTTTCCCGGCTTCCCGGTCAAGGTCTTTGCGCCAGAGACCCTGGCTGCCCTCGGGCGGCTTGTTTTCGTCACTCCAAGGACGGCCAAGGACAACGCCTACTTCTGCGCCGTTTGAGAGGTGCAGAACGAGAACGGCATCGTCTACCTCGGGCATCATATACTCGAAGCTAAGGAGCGGGATCTCGCTTGTGACGCAGTCGTCCTTTTCGTGGTAGACGACCCGCACCGTTCCGGCTTCGTAGTTCACCGAGGAAATTTTGCCAAAGCGAACAGTTTCCATCCTGCGCCTCCTACTCTATAAGTGAAAGTTCAAGGTCTGTCGTGTAGCCGCTGGAACCGAGGTTGTGGGTGGTGGTGTCGGTGAAGTATTTCCCGGAGAGCGCTCCAAGGGAAACTTTCACGTTCTGGCCGGAAACAAGGAGCTTGCCCTTGACGGTCAGACTGAGCTTCGTTGCTCCGTGGTTGGCTTCATCAATTCCCGCCTGCAACTTCTTTTGTGCATCGGCTTCATCGTCGGCTTTGCCGGTCATCTTGAGCAGCCGGTCTGCGGTGCCAAGGGTGACCTTTATTTCCTTGTTGGTTTTGGGCTGGGTATAGGTGTACTCACCGCCGGTATAGGTTCCGGCGAGGTTCTGGCTCCAACTCCAAGAAAGGATTTGGTGTGGGTAGATAGTGCAGACCGCATCCTTTTTCTTGTACTCCGTCCGGCTGTAGACTACGATTTTTTTGGAGTAGACCTTCATGCTCAGGCCGTAGGTCTTGCAGAGGTTCATGTAAAACTCGCAGTCTGTGGTTTCGGATTGCTCAAGGGTCGTAATCTGCGGGTCGTCGCCCTCCACATCCCAGAACAGTTCTATGCCTGCATTGGAGGCAATTTCCTGGCCGATTTTCTGCACGGTGGCCTTTTCCCACACCTTTGTGCGTTTGGTCTGTCGGAATCCAGTGTTAGCCGGAACAGATACCGCTTTCACGGTGCCTGTCCACGGCCAGCCTGAATATGAAACCCTGTCAACGAGAAAGTCGCCGCAGTCGAGGGTGCGGTTGTCGCCCTGGGCTGCCCAGTTCGTGAGGGCGATGGTGGCGGAAAGCGGTTTGTTTACCTCCATCTTGCCGCCGCTGACTGCGGAAGCGCTGCGCTCAAAGAACGTGATGTCGAGGCCGTCTGCTTCGCCGCTGGCTGGGTCAGTGTAAGTGAACGCCGTTTTGTTAAGATTGAGGACGGATGCGGCCTTGCCGTCGTAGGTAATAGAAACGCTGGACTGTCTGGCTTTCATCCTGTCCTCCATGTGGGCATATTCGGGGCGGCAGCTTCACTCTCGGGAAGGTCTGGAATGATCAGCACCACGCCTGCCCCAAAAACAAAGATGGTGATCTTGTCAGGGTTGGCGTCCATGAGGAAGCCCATGTATTTTGAATCTCCGTAGACCTTATAAGCGATAGCGTCCCAAACGTCGCCCTGAATCGTGGTATAGGTACTCATTTAGCCTCCTGGTTAGGCCGGAGAAAAGGACTTGCGGCGACGTTCTTCTTCCAGCTGCTTGCTGAATCTCACAAACTTTTGGTATGTGAAATCCATCGCTTGATCTACTTCTTTCCGGGTCACGGAGCCGTTGCCCTTGAAGATGATGGTCGGGGAGAACACAAAGCCGCCTCCGCCGCCCTCTGCAGGCTGCGGCTGGGGCTTATCCTCGGGAGGCGGGTTCTGGCCGCCTGCGGTGGGCTGCGGCTGGGGCTTCGTCGGGTCGGGCTTCCCGAGGTTCAGCAGGAAGTCGTAGAGCTTGGACAGGGGGATAATTGCTTCCGGCTCTCCACCTTCGCCTGCTTCCAGCAGCGTTGGGGCGGTTACGATGCCGCCGGTTGCTAGTTGCGGAATCTGCGGGATCTTGAAGCTGAAAGTGTTGCCGCCAATGACCGGCACCCAGTCCGGGATTTTTACGTTCAGGGAGTTGATCTTGCCGAGAACGTAGTTGATGGCCGAAATTACGCCGTTCATCGGGGCCTTTGCCAGGTTGACAATAGCTCCGAAGATGTTGGCGAAAATGTTCACGATATTCTGCCACGCGGCTCCCCAGTTCCCGGAGAATACGTTCTCCACAAACTGGATGAGGTTGGAGAAAATCGCTTTTACATTTTCGACGGCTGCGGATACGCTGTTCCACCAGCCAGAAAGGTAGGCGGAGAGCAGTGGGAAGTTGGTCTGGAATCCCGAAACCAGGGCAGCTACGGTGGTAAGCACCGCGGTCTGAATCGAAGTCCAAACTTCGGAGACCTTGGTTCCCATGCGCTGCGCCCAGGCTGTTACCTTGTCCCAGTTACGGTACATCCAAACGCAGGCCGTAACAACAATGCCGATAGCGGCAACTATGAGCAGGAGCTTAAGGTTCATTACCTCTGCGGCCTTGCCGAGAGTAGCACCGCCGTTGGAAGCCGCCTTGAAAACAGTAACGAGGTTTTTCGCAGCGCTGATGGCGGTCATGGCTGTTTTGAAGGTCTTGAAAGCCGTTACTGCGGTAAGGACGCCGCTTGCAAGGGCGATGAACAGTTCTTTATGCTCCGCCGCAAATTGGACGGCTTTTTCTGCTTTAGGGAGAATATCGTCCAAAACAACGAGGCCTTTGTCCATGGCGTCCGTCAGGTATGGAATAGCTTTGTCGGCCAGCTTTTCCAGATACGGCAGCAGCTTCAAGCCGGCCTTTGTCAGGAAATTCTGGAAGCGGTTGGTGAGCTTCTGAATCTTATAATCCAGATTGTCCGTCTGGCGGGCGAATGCTTCATCCGCTGCGCCGGTGGCGTTGTACATCTCCGCCGTCTTTTCGGCGTAGGTGCTGGACTGCTTGCCGCAAAGGGCGAGGATTGCGGTCTGCGCCTCCACGCTGCTGAACAGCTTTGCCATGGCCTGGGTATCACCGCCAACGGTTCCCATCAACGCTTCAAGCGTTCCCTGGAAGCCTAAGCTCTTGATGGCTGCGTCTGCGGTGGAGTAGCCTATCTTACTAAGGGCGGCGTCCATGCTCTTGGAGGGCGACATAAGGCCAGAAAGAACGGCCTTGTACTGCGTGGCGACCTCTGCGGTGCTGCCGGTCACGCCGGTCAGGGTTGCAAAGGTGCCATACAGTTCTTCTTGCTGCACGCCCAAGGCGGAGGCCAGGGGGACGACCTTGCCAATGGACGAGGCCAGTTCCGGGAAGCTGGTTTGTCCGAGGCGAACGGTAGCAAAGGACAGGTCTGCCGCCTTTTGGACAGCCTCTGCGCTGATGTCACCATAGCCCTTGGTGACGGCGGAAAGCAGGTTGACGCTGTCCGTTGTGGTAGCGTTACCTGCGGCGGCGGATTTAGCCGCTGTTTCCAGGATGGAGGAGGCGTCGTCAACGTCGCCAAACGCAGAAACGACCTGGTACATACCATCGGTCAGGTTGCTGGTGGCAACGCCGGTTTTGTCCGAAATGCTCAGAACGTCTGAAGAAATGCTGGCGGTTCTGGCTGCAATTTCTTCGTCGGTGCCGGTGAGCAGAGTCTGGACGTTGGACAGTTCCTTTTGGTAGCCTGCGGCGGCGGTCACGGCTGCGGTAGAAAAGGCCACAGCCGCCGTGGTGGCGGCTGCGAACCCTGCGGCAGCGGCTTTCCCGACTGCCTTTGCCGATTTGCTGAGGGAGGCGAGGTCTTTGTCGGCTGCTGCGCAGGCCTTTCGGAGGGTGCCGTCCGATTTGGCACCGATCTTTATCATCAGGTCATACGTTTTACTTTTTGCCAAGTTGTGCCTCCACCTCCTTTGTATAGTCTTGGATAGCGTCCGCCAGGTCGTTTAGCTCGTCTATGGGCAGGCTCTGCAGGTAGTCAATGCCCGCGTGCAGAGCCTGCGACATATAGACGGTTGTTTTTGTGATCGCCTGCGGGGTTAGTCCTCCCCATCCCCGCCGTAGAGAAAACCCACGACTGCGCCCTTGACGGATACCAGGTCAGGAGCGCGCAGGCCCCAGAAGAAGTCCGAGGGCAGGTTGGTGACGTGGTGCGCCATATAGACGGCATACTCCATCGTCATTTCCACGGTGGCGGGGTTGATGCCTTTGTTCAGTTTCTGAACCACGCGGCCTGCTTCCTTGAGGACTGCGCCGTTCACGTCCTCAAGGCCGGACAGGTCGATGCCGGTATAGGTTTTGTCGCCGAAGGTGTAGGGCTTGGCGAACTTGATGTAAAGCTCATTGGTGTCCTCTGCGGTTTCGGGTTCCTCGACCTCGGGGGCGAGGGTCAGTTTTTTATCTTCCATTAGCACATTGCCTCCAAAGCTGCCAGCTGGTCTACGCCGCCGACAGCATATTTGCCACGGATTTTGTTCAGTTCGATCAGGGATTCGCCGTCTACCTCAATCAGAATATATCTGATCGAAAGGGTGATGCTGGTCTCCATAGAGTTTGCGGCCTTGAGCTTGCCCGGTTCACACTTCTTAGTGAGGCCGCGAACGACTACGCGGATGGGGGTGAACTCAATGTCGCCGTCGTCCGTGTTGCCCTGAATACCGCCACGAATTTCCAGGTGGTGCGCCTTGAGCATGTTGGCCAGGGATGCTGCTTCCTTACTCATAACCCGGAAAGGAATGGGAAGCTCCTGTTCGTTGAAATAACCCGGAGTGGGATCTTCGTACTCGCCGAGAATACCTGCGCCGGAAACGGTGTTGGTGGGGGTCTCGAAGCTGGGCAGCGTCATTTCCTCGCCACGGCCAATGAGCTTGGTGCCGTCTTTGTAGACCTCATACTTGGCGATCTTGGTAGGAATATTCACGTTTTATACCTCCAATCGGTCAGGAGAAGCTGGCGGACAAGGCGTCAGTGTCATACTCGCGGATGTTGTGGATATACTCCGTAGGAACAAAAGGCGCCATGTAAGTGTGAGTAGTCAGATGCCCTGCCAGCAGCTCGGTGGTGGGGTTTTCGTTATCCAGAAACTTCATGTTGTAACCTGCGCAGTAGCCACGAGCAACGTAGCCGCTGCCGGTGATGTTCGTGCTGTCCACGACGTCCTGCACGAGGCGGCGCTTCCCGGGCTTATCCACTTTCTGGAAGTAGGTCAGGATAAAGTTGTTGCCGTCCCAGTCAAAGAAACGACGGACGCACCAAAAGCGATCTTTGGTGTCGGTCGTGCTGGGGTATGCGCAGGTATTGTTACCCCAAAACTTAAAGCCGTTGACGTTGATGGCGGTACAGATACCGTTTGCGCAGAGGACGTCGTCCGCCTGCTGCTTGTCGAGAAGCACCTCGGTGCCGTCGTCCAAGCAAAGGCCGGTAATGCGCAGGCTCTTATTGGAGGGGGATTCGTAGGGGACGCCGTCGTTGCTCGTGTCGAGCCAGACGGTGTGCGCTGCGGCCATGGCGGAGAAGTAGTATTTTTTCTCGCCGACCAAGACACGAGGCCAGAGGCAGATGCCGTGGTTCGTGGAGAAGCCCTGCTTCTCCTTCGCCTGCTTACAGTCGGTGTAAACAGTTGCGCCGTCGGAATTGGCGGGAATGTCCAGAATGGTGTTGAGGTCAAAGCAGCCGTTCAGCTGTTCAACCTTTGCCTGCAGCGCAGCAGCCACGGTTGCGTCCTGCGACCAGCCGGGTGCGATAATCAGGCCGGGCACCAGGCCGAACTTGGGATAGACCTGGCGGATGATTTCCAGGCCAGTTTCCTCGTTGGTGCTGCTGTTTACGCCGCCGACGACGTCGGTCTTGGTAACGCCGCTGGGCTTGATGCTCTTGCTGGTGATCTTCAGTGCGGTTGCTTCCTTTGCGGTGGTGGACAGCAGCACGATAGTCACGTTGCCGTCATCGTCGTGCACCGCGGTATAGTCCACATCGGCGGCGAGCGGGGTAGCATCGTTCTTCACCACCAACGAGGGCAGCAGAACATACTGTTTGGTATAGGTCGCCATGCCGCCGGTAACGGTGACGGTTTCCTCCGCGTTCTCCGTGGTGTGCGCCGCCTTGTTCGGGTCAAGCACGTTCACCAGGACGATGGGGGAGTTATTATAAACACGGAAGTTGGCGTCCATGCTCTGGCAAAGGGTGAAGTTCTCGAAGTCGTCAGAGTAGCCGAGGGCTTCCTGGCACTCTGCAAAACTGTAACAGAGTTTCGGGGTGTTCGCTGCCTTGTAGGGGTCTTTTGCCAGGTGGATGGGGGCCGTGCCGAAAATGACCTGCAGGCCAGCGCTGGACGTGGTGGGGGTGGTTAAGCTGGTGGCAACCTCGCTGTTACCTACGCCATGAAGATAGCTCATTTATGCGCCCTCCTGAATCTTCTTTGCAACGATGTTGCAGATGGTAACGATACGGCCTGCGCCGCTCTGGCGTTCCTTGCGAGCCTCTGCAAAGGAATCCAGGGGAATAATCAGGCTCTCAATGGCGGGAATCGCCTTGATCTTTTCGGTCAAGTGTGCCGGAATGCCGCCGGTGAACACGGAATCCTGGCGAATAACGCCGGGAATGTTCGGGCCAATATAAACGACCTGCTCCGGGGCGGCGGGGGTGGTGTTTTTTGCCATTATGTTTCAGGCTCCTCTCTATAAATAGTAGGCCCTTCAAAATGAAGGCCGATTGCTGCGGAATAGTAGGGGTGTTTGTTGGGATCGAGGTCGTTATCCCACTTGATGGGGCGCACAAGCTCAAAAGCCCGCGCAATCTTCACTTTGCGCTCAAAGTACCCCAGGATCACGTTCAAAATGTGGGAGGCGTCCCGGTATCCCTGCCGGTTCGGGTCGGGGTCGTAGACCTCAACAGCCACGACAACGTCAACCTTGTTCGGCTTGTCGATCTCGGTCTGCTCACCGTTGACGAGAGCCACCAGCACATACGGCTCCGGGAGGTCGTCGTCATTGGTGGACTGCGCAGGCCTCGGAGCGCGGTATGGCTTGAACTGCTGGAATACCTTGACGCCCACTTCATGCCCTGCGGAGTTTGTAAGGCGCAGCGGTGCAAGCTGCTCCTTCAACGCCCGGACAATAGCGTCCTGCAGATCGGTGGGTGTCATGGAATGCCTCCTTTATTCGAGCGCTTTTTCAATTTGTTTCTCCATCTGCTTATCGAGAAGCTCGGATGCTCGCTCAAGCGCCGGGTCTACGGTGTCGGGGTTTCCGAACATCTGCGGAGCAGAGGGCGAAAGCAGTTTTTCAATGCGGGTCATGTCGGACTTGGCACCCCATTTCTGCGCACGCTTTGAAGCGCCCGCCGAGGTGTAGGTTTCGCCCGGCACCCGCTGGACAATGGCTTTGTGTCCGCTGCTGAACTGAACAAGAAAAGCCTTTAGACCGTTGTGCTCCAAAGACTTCATGCCGGAGCTGCTGAGGACGTGCGCCGCTGCGGCGCTGGTTCCTGAGTTCGGCTTTGAATCGAAGTCCATGATCTCCTGCATGGAGCCGGAAGAATGGAGCGTGGCGGTCAGGTCGCCGCCGGTGGCGGCATCCACCTTCAAGGCGCTGCTGGAAGAGTAAACGGAATCGTTGGCTGTCGCATAGCGCTCTTTGGTGTCCTTGACGATCTTGTTCTTTGTGCTGCGGGCTGCCGAGTTGATGGCCGCTGCCACCACTTTCGGCGTGTCAACCATTTTTTGCAGGTTGTCCAGGCGCTGAACCATTTTTTCAATGGAAGCGTCGGCGCCAACCTGTAAAACCTCGTACTCTTTCAAGAGCGGTTCGCCTCCATCTCAATGCAGAGAATCCCGGCCTCGTCGGTGCAGTCGTTTACCTTGTACCAGGTGCCGTCAAAATTGAGCAGGTCGTCCGGGGCGGGTTTGGCTCCGAGGTCGTCGGTGGCTACATAGATCAGCTTGCGCTCTTTGTAGATCCCGGTGATGGTGACGTTCATCAATTTGGACTTGTCGCGTTCCAGAATTTCATTATCGTCAACCAGCACCGGCATGGGCTTGCCGTTTATGCTGTGCGTGTCTGCAAATTCTTCCCGGTTGAGGAATACGTTCTTTGCATCCTGCACCAGCAAATCCTTGAAGCCCACGGTCAAACCTCGGCCTGAACATCGGCAGCAGCAATGGCTTCAACCAGCTTTGCTTTGGTCAGGTCTTTGGTGTCCAGGCCCATATTTTCGGCGAGGGTCAGGAGCTGCGCCTTGGGCATCGCTTCCAGTTCCTCTTTGTTAAGGTGGCCGGTGGCAACGCTGTCCTCGGGTTCCTGCTGAACATCCACGGTCAGCGTTTCGCCGGGGGCATACTCGCCGGGCAGGGTCACGATGAAGCCCACGGCGAGCAGCTCCTTTGCAGCGCTGGGGTCCTGAATGTCCACGGAATCGCCGGGGCGGTAGCTTTTGCCCTCCACCGTCACGGTGCTGTTTGCGGTATAGATCATACTGCGCCGCCTTTCCCTTAGCCGATGCAGACCTGCACGGTCGTATCGTTTTCAGCGGCTGCTGCAATAGCCCAGCCTGCGGGGATGTTGCTTGCAGCGGTCGTGGTGATGTTGTCGGCGGAGGCGTCGTAGTAGACGGCGGCGCCGATGGCGATAGCGGTAGAGGCCGCCTTGGGCATGGCAAAAACGCCCTTGACGTACAGGCTGCCGACGGCGCTTGCGGGGATGTCGGTGCCTGCAACGCCGATGCGGGTGGTCAGGCTCACGACCTGGCCTGCGGCGATAGCGGAGCTGGTGCCGTTGGGGTAGTCAATGGCAGAGCCGGGCTGCTGGTAGTTTGCGATCATGTACGTTTCCTCCTATCTCTTACAGGGTGGGCAGGGCAGCGCCGGGGTTCTTCACGAACGCACGGTAGTCCATGACGCTGATGCCCCAGTCCAGCCAAATGTCCCACACAAAGCCCAGCTGGCCGACGGTCTCGCTGCGGCGGAAGGTGGGGGTCTCCTGGCCGTTCAGGTAATCGACCTGGATGCCCGTGGTTTCCTCGCGGTTGGCGCCCAGGAACCAGGGGCATGCGCCGGAGCCTGCCAGGATGTTCAGGGTGGCGTCCTCGACGATCTCCATCGGGTAGCGGTAGTTATACAGCGGGTTTGCTGCCTGGGTGTTTTCGCTGGTCTGGATGGTGGGGCTGCCGAAGATGGACTGCATGGCGAAGCCGTAACCAACGGGCAGGATGATAGTGGAGGGGGTCAGGTTGATAGCCTCACCGAACGGGTCATCCTGCAGCTGCATCCGCTGGATCATGGCCTGAATGGCTGCGCCAGTCGGTGCGCTGCCGGAGGAAATCAGGTTCTTGTGATCGGCGTGGAACAGGGTCTTGCCGTCATAGATCTGGCCGTTGTTGTAGAGGATGGAGTAGACCATCTTGTTGATCTGCTTCTTGCTCTTTGCAGCGTACATGCCGGGAACCTCGGACAGGAAGCCGATGTCGTCGTTGATGAACGCCTGGCGGCTCATGCTGAACTGACGGCCGTAGGTATCCAGCTTGCGCTGCGGCAGCATTTCCTCTTTGTGGGTATCCGCCTTGAGTTCGCCGTTTTCGGGAACCAGCAGCAGGTCGCCAACGCCGCCGATCAGGTAGTTGTGGCCGTCGGTGCGCTTGAAGTCACGCAGAGTGCCCTTGCGGGTAAACTTCTCGAAGGTGGTCGGAGCGTGGTCGTAGGCGTGGACGATGCTCTTGTTGATGGCGGTGTCCATGATGGCGGGGAAGGATGCCGAGGGGTTGTGGAATGCACGGGCCAGCTCGGTGTACAGGTCATCTGCGCTCATACGCATGAAGTCGGAAGCGCTCTTGCCGGTCTCGCGGGTCAGGCACTCAATGCCGATGTCACGCAGGCTCATGCCTGCAAACTGGCGGGAGCCATCCGCAGGGGCTGCGGGGGTGTGGCCGCTGCGGGTCATAAGGCCGTCAGCTGCTGCTGCGCGGAACTTGTCGGTTTCATCGGCGGTCACCTTGACGCCGGTGCGGGCAGGAGTACCGTTCTGAATCATACCGTCCAGAATGGCGGTGCGCACCTGGTCTACGGTCTGGCCGCCGGTGATGTACTGGGAAGCATCGACGTTGAAGTTCCGGCACAGGGTGGTGATATCGGTGACACGCTGGCGCTCCGCGGTGCGGGCGGCTTCAATCTGAGCCTGGCGCTCTGCCTCCGCTTCAGCATCAGCCTCAGGGCGCAGGGTCTCGATGTCGTTCTGCAGGGAGTTGAATTCCCGGGTCTCGTCCTCGGTCATGTCGCGGCCTGCGGTGCGGGCGGCGGTCAGGATGGCCTGCTGGCGCTGCAGTTTCTGCCGCAGCTGCTCTCTCTTGTTCATGTGTGATTTACCTCCAGTTAGTAGTTACGATTTGCGGCGAGCTGGCTCTCGTAGAAAGCCAGACCCGGGGCGGTTTGTACTGCGGGCGGCTGTCCGTCCTCGGTCATATCTCTGCCAACGCCGACGGTGGTGTCGGCGGGGACGGAAACAATGCTGATCTCGTAGGGCTGCCACTTCTTGGCGATGTAGCAGGGGCCAGTGAAGCGCCCGTCAAGGGATTTTGCGCCCTCTTTGACGCTCTCATAGTTGGAAACACGATAGCCGACGGAAACGCCCTTGAGTGTGCCGCTGGCGACCTTGGAGCGAACAGTTTCACTGTCCTCGTCGTTGTCAAACTCAATCGTGGCCTTGCCACGGTTATCCTCAACCCACGCCCGCGTGACCTTACCGATCACCCGGTTTCTGTCATGGTTAAAAAGAACGATACCCATGCTCTGCATCCGGCTCATGTCAATGGCATTGCCGGAGTGGTCGAGGATCTCGGTGCCGAACCACATCTGAACAGGTTCCTCGGAACTGAAGCTCAGTTCAAAGGTGCGGCTGTTTTCGTCGTCGCTTACTGCCCGGATGCTGGCCGTGGAGAAATCGCGCTGCAGGGGCTGGTTATTCATCGGGGTTTTCTTTCGGGTCTGTTTGGGGTTCGTTCTGGACACTTTTGTAACCTCCAATCTGCACTCCCTTTTCTTTGGCGTATGCTACAACGTCGGCCATGTCGTCAATCTGTTCTTTCCAGTCACGGCCCTGCTCGGCGCTGATTTGCTTGAAGGACTTAACGCAAGATTCGAGTGCGGTTTTATTTGCGTTGGCTTCCTTTTGCGGGTCAATCCATTTCTTTGGAGAGGCGACCCACTCATGCTCCATGTATTTCTGCGGGTCGTTCCAAAAATCCGGGATAGTGAGCTTTCCGGCGAGGACTGCGGAAATCAAAAAGGTTTCGTAGACCTCAACCATGAACTTGCCCTGCAGCAGCTCCACTTCCTCGGTGTATGTGAGGTCGTCCTCAATCATACCCTGGCGAGCGCTGCTGTAATTCGTTTCGGACATATCCCGGGAGGTGGATTCATAGCTCAAGCCCTGGCCTGCGCCCACAAGGCGCTGCAGCAGCTTGAGGAAGCCGGTTGCTTCGCTGCTGCCATTGCCGGGGTTGATGGTGACTGCATCATCACCGGCGTTCATTTCCGAAATGAGGCCGGGGGTCAGCATTTTGCCGGAGTAGGACGTGCGGTCTTTGTCGGCGCTGTTCCGGGAGCCGCCCTGGAAGCCGCCGGTGGGGGCGGCTCTTTTGATGAGCAGGGCAAAGCAGGCGGCGATTCGCTCTTTCATCGAAACGGCAGCGATAAATTCGTTGGCGTCCCGGATGCGGCTCAAACTCGGGGCGAGGTCACTGACCTCTCGAAGCTGGGAGGGGCGGCTCTTGCTGTAATAGAAAATGATGTCTTTGGCGGGGTAGAAGACGGGCTGGTTAGTTTCCCAGCCGTCAATGTTGTACTGTTCAATCCAGTACCCAACGGGCCGGTTGTACTCGTTGTACTCAATGCCGCCAATAACACGATCTCCCTTGTACCTGGGCGAAGCCACGGAGCGGGAAAGCTCGTCTACTTCCAGCGCCTGCAACTTAAAAGGAAGCAGGCCGCCGGAGGTGTAGCACTTCTTAAAAAGAATACCGCCGTCCGCTTTTTTCCGAACGACTGCCATGCGCAGAAGCTCGTTGAAGCTCTGTTGCTGGGTAACGTCGCAGTTCGTGCGCCGTGTCCAGCGCCGCCAAAGGGTTTCGATTTGATCGTCGAGGTCGTCGTCTCCGGTTTTCGCCTGCAGGGTGAAGCCGTTGCCGACCACGTTCCTTTTGAAAGCCTTAAGGACGCCGTTTGCAATGTCCGAGTTTCGCTCAAGGTCTCGGGCGCGGGCGCGGAGGGTGTCCCGGCTGTAACGGTCTGTGATGTCGGCGGCCTCATTGGTCGCCCGCCAGTTTTTGTTCAGCCGGCCACCGTCTGCGGCGTCATAGCCTGAACCGCGGATAAGGCCGAGCTGCTGCCGCCAACCCTCGCGCATATAGGCTGCCCGGGGGGAGATTGCTTCAATGATTCTGTCGAGCCATGCCATGCGCTTTATCTCCCCTCAAAAAATGCGGCGAACGTATCACGGAAAAGGGAGGAGCCGCTCTGTTCCTCCACCTGGGCGGTAAGGTCTGCCCGGAGGTTCCGCAGTTCGGTGAGGTTCGCTCGGGTCAGGGAGCGGGAGCCGATTTTGTAGCTCTGGCCTCCAACCATGACGGCGGCAATGGCTTTATTTACTTCCGTCAGAAGGGCGGCGGGGTCGCCATAGTTGAGGGTTTCGTCTGCCATGTCGTGTTTCCTTTCTTAAAACCAGCCGTCGTTCTGATGAATCCAGCTTTCCTCGGGGGTGGTGTCGGTGCGCTGCTGCGGTGCGGGCTGCGCTTCCGGCTGGGCGGCGCTGCCTTTGTTCTGCAGGTGGAGGCTGCGGACGCCGAGCATTTCTGCGGCGGCGTAGGCGTAGACCTCGCAGTCGAGGAAGTGGTTGTTTGGATGGCTGGTCTTAGGCACCCAGCGGGTGCGCTCTGTGCCATTGGTGGCACGTTCAGTGATCTTGTGTTCGGCGGTGACCTGTTCGCAGTATTCCTGGTCAACGCCTTTGTAGACCATCCAGCTGCCCTTGCCGTTCGGGCGGCGCATACGAGAAGCAATAGCATCCTTGTATTTGCCGCCGTCCACGAGAACCAGGCGCATACCGTAGGCGGCGGAGCCCGCCTTGTTGATGGTCGAGATTTTATAGTTGCTGAGCATCGTGTCGGTGCCTTTTACTGGGAGTGCCCACTCCGAGTTCTGCATACAGAAGTCATAGACTTCCTCTGTTTGGTCGCCGGAATCGACGAGGGCGAGGTCTACCAGCATTTGCTGGCCGTCGTCCCGCTTAAATTCCAGGTTCATTATGTCTACGACCTCGCCGAAGCTTGCGGCCTGGCCGTGGGCTATATTTTGGGATGTACTGTAATCGCCCCAGGCGCGGATAGTCCAATAGAGGCTTGTTTCCTGCACGTCCACGCCGCCGGTCAGGAGCTTCGTCCAGGGCGGAAGCTCGAACATTTCAAGCTCCGTCTGGCGCTCCTGTACGAGGTCGGCACTGGTTTTGAGCTTCGTATCCTCCCACGGCTCGGCGAGCCAGGAATTGGCGAAGTTGTGCAGCTTGTCGGGGTCGTCCTTGGACTTCATAAACTCCCGGGCGATTTCCGAAAATCGGGTGAAGGGGCTGTATAGGGTATTGAACCAAAAGGCAACGCTGCGGGCGGTGCGGGCGCTCTGGCGGACGTTCCGCCATTCTCCTTTTAGGAGCATTGCAGGTTTGTCGTGGTCGGTAATGACTCCGTTGCATTCCTGGCAGATGTACTGCGCCGCCTCCGCTCGGTCACCTTCGCTTAGGCCCTCATCCTTGCCCGGCCAGCGTATCTGTGCAAATTTCAGCTCTATATACTTCCCGCAGTGCGGGCAAGGAACAAAGAAATGTTTTTCAATGTCGCAGGCTTCCTTTGCTTTCCAGATGTGGCCGGTCTTTAGTGTGGGGGTGCTGCAAATATAGATTTTGCGGTTAGAGAAGTAGCTCTTGGTTCGCTCAATGGACAGGCTTATAGGGTCGGCTTCCTGGGTGGTCGCCGCCTTGAACTTGTCCACCTCGTCAAGGAAAAGATAGCGGATGGGCTTGCTGGAAAGGTCTGCCGCAGATCCTGCGCCGGTGAGGGCGATGTACATATCTGTGGTGAACTGCAGCTCCTTCTTGCTACTGGCATTTTTGAGAAAATGCCGCTTCAAGCGGGGGGATTCCAGCATACTCATAATGCGGTTTGCTGAGGTGCTTTCGGCGATTTCGTCGTTGGGGTAAACGATCAGGGTCGGGGCCGGGTCTTGGTCTATCAGGTAGCCGAGGGCGTTAAGCTCGACCTCCGTGCCGCCCACCTGGGTAGGCTTTACCACGACAATGCGCTCCGTTTCCCAGTTGTTGAATTCGTCCATGATGCCGACGAGGTAGGGAGTGACGCTGTTTCGCCAGGCACCCTGCAGGTTGGATTCCTTGCGGCTGAGTTGGCGGTATTGCTCGGCCCATTGGCTTACGGTTATATCATCCGGCGGTTTCAGGGCGTCCAGGGCATCTTTGATGTACTGAGGAACCTGGTACTTTCGGAACTTATAGAACCGGGGCTGCTGGGCTGTGGATTTCATCCACCGTCACCGTCCTTGACTGTCGCTGCAAGGACGAAGGTGCGGAGAATGTCGTTGATCTCTTTATTCAAGTCTTTCTCCAATTCTCTGCTCTCCACGGGGGAGATTCGTGAGCCTATCATGCCAACGACCCGGCTCGGGAGGCCGGAGCAAAAGCGCTTGAGGACTGCAAAGAACTTCGTATAGTCCGCCTGCGCTTCCTCTATGCTGATATATTTGCCGTTTGCAATGGCGGTGCGGAGTTGGTGAAGCTCGGTCTGCGATTCCTTGAGGGCAATTTCCGCTTGCAGCTTCTTTTCCCTCAGTTCGGTTTCCGAGAGCTTCGCTTCCCGGCCATACGCCTTATCTGACAGGTATTTGATATATGCCTGAATCGTGGGAATGAGGTCGTATTTGTTCCGCTGGCCGGAGATGTGTACTGTTTCCAGTACGCCGTCTTGTGTGAGCTGCTGGATGCGGCGGACGGAAACGCCAAAAAGCTGGGCTATGACCTTGGATTCGTAAAGCTGCCCGCCGGTTTCTGTTGCCATGCGTCCTCCTACTGTTCAAAGTGACTTTCGGCGTGGCGCTCCGCCTGGGATACCCGCTGACCCTTGTACATACCTGCGCCGAGTTCGTCGATACGGCTGAACGGTATCTCGGGAACCTTGAGCCGCTGCCTGTATTCAGGATCTATGAAATAGATATAGCGCAGCTGGTAGCCAGGCAGGATGGTGCCGCCAACCTCTTTGACGTAAGCGTCCCAGTCGTACTTGCCGCCGGTCACCTCGTAGAAGGTACGGCCTCCAAGCTCCGGGCGGGGGGAGGTCGGGTTGCTGTGCAGGGTCATCTTGTGGATTTTGTCGCCGTTCGGCAGGAGGCAGAGGGCATCGTTCCGCTTGATGTCGGTCAAGACGAAATTGCAGGCCCGGTAAATGGTGCCGTCGCCGCAGGAGCAGCCATCTGCAAAACTGATAATCCATTTTACCTGCGGCGCCTGCTTCCTGATCAGGCGGATGGTCTTGGCGATGCAGTAGCTTTCTGAGTTCCGTGGAAGGTAGTCGTCAAAGGCCATGCGGTTGAGTTCCAGAAAGCCGTCCCAGGCGGTTCCCTCTACCAGGCCGATGATCTTTTTCTTGTCCAGGCTGGGGCCGTAGCTCAGGACGCCGTGGAGGCGTCCGTCGAGGAAGGCTCCGAAGTGCAGGCAGGAGTTGTTTACGACCTTGCCGCTGTAATGGTGCGCCCGGATGAAGGGGTTTGCGATCTTGGAGGGTATCACCCGGATTTGGATTTCTTTTGCTCTACCCATTCTTTTACCACCATGTAAATTCTGTTCCCGGTCTTGTTGGTGTTCCCGAAGGTTTCCATTTGGTCGGGCTTGTACTTTGCGCCGATGATCTGCATGGCCTGCTGCAGGTCGGCGTACTGCTCCAGGCTGAACGTGAAGGTCATTCTGTCGATGGGGCTTTCTTCGTGCTGCTTCTCCAGCATGACGTCCCCGAGGATGACGCTGAGTTCGTCGTCACTGTAGCCGGTGGCGTTTACGTCCACCGGGCTGAGGGTCAAGTCTTGTAGGGCGTCCCTCAGGAGGCTCATGTCCCACTGGCCACCGATTTTGTTCAGGGCGATGTTGAGGGCTTTTTCGTCCTGCTTGCCGAGATCTACCACGATGCAGTCTGCCTCGGTGTAACCCAGGGACTTCAAAACGGACGCTCTCTGATGGCCGCCGATGATGGTTCCGTCTTTGTTTATGATGATGGGGTCAACGTAGCCAAATTCTTTCAGGCTGCGCTGGATGTTCTGGAACTCGGGGTCTCCCGGCTTGAGTTCCTTGCGGGGGTTATAGTCTGCTGGGTGAATCGAGGTCAGAGGTCGTCGCTCTCGGACGAGCTTGTGTTCTGTTTGAGCCATTCCTGCACCACCTTGCTGAGGGCGTTTCCGTTCTTGTCTGTGTTTCCGTAGGTTTCGCCGAGGCCCTCGTTTTCTGCCTGCGCAAGCGCCGCCCGGATGAGGGCGATTTGCTGCTTGTGCAGGGTGACGTTCATAGTGTGGGCGAGAACGTGCTGGCGGTTCGGGAGGGAGAAGTCCTGGCCGAAGTCGTCAGGCGTCACGGTGACCTGGGCAAGGATGGACTTCAGTTCCGGCTCGGAGTAGCCGGTCTTGGTGAGGTCGTAGCCCTCAAGGTCAAGGCTGCCGATCAGGTCGGCCAGCTTTGCTTCGTCCCAGCTGCCGGTGATCTTGTTGAGGGCGATGTTCAAGGCTTTTTCCTTGTCGGGGTCAAGGTCTACCACAACGCAGTCTGCGGTTTCGGCTCCCATGTCCAGGAGCACCTGCGTCCGCTGGTGTCCTCCGATGATGGTGCCGTCCCGGTTTATGATAATCGGGTCGCAGTATCCGAACTCTTCAATGCTGCGGGCGATTTTCTCATATTCCGGGTCACCCGGCTCCAGCTTTTTGCGGGGGTTGTAGTCTGCCGGTTTCAGGTCGGCAAGTCGCCGTGTTTCGATTTCCATGCGTTCGTCCTCTTGTTGGAGCGTGCAGCGGGTCTTGAACCAACGTCACCCGCCTGGAAGGTGGGCGCTCTACCTGTTGAGCTATGCACGCAAAATGAAAAAATGGGGTTTGCTTTGGGGCTGCGGCGGGCATTTACTGCGCTTGACGTAGCGAAATGGTCGAAAAATTTTGGTTTTCGCGCGGGAACACTTCGGGCCTTCACTGCCCCGCTACCAGTTCTTGCCAGGTAGTACCTACGCCGCCCAGCAGCGGGCCTGAACGCACGACGTGCGATCTGCGGCTGTGGTTTTTCCGCATAAATCCAAGGTTTCCGGGTGCTTTGCTCCCTGCTGGTCGGGCTGGAAGCTCGGCACCCGGTTGCCCTGGCTGTACGTTAGCGGGACGCAGGTGAAAGGAGGAATAAAGCCCTGCGCCCTTGTGAATGTCCTCTGCATACTCCCAGTGTAGCATAGAAAAAGACCAAAAAAGTCCGCTCTTTTCTCAAAATCGCATTTTTTTTGAAAATAGGGCTTGACAAATCCGTTTTGTACAGTTTTGCCATACACACGCAGTATTTATTGGACTATGTGCGCATTGCTTTACTGCGCTTGTGTGGTATCATGCACACAGAAAAGGCGCCCAGCTGTTGCGAGCCAGGCGCCTATGAAAGGGGGTGCATACCATGTTGGACACGGGTTACGGCTTTATCGGTGAAGATGGCGTTGAACGTGTCAGCCCAGAGGAAGTCTGGGAGGCCGAAGCCGAAGATGAAGGCTAAGGCCTGATGCACCCCGGTATGCAGCCCTCGCAGGGTCGGACTCCTGCGGGGGCTGTGCTTTATATGATAGTGGTTTTGTGCCGGGCGGTCAAGGAGCAAAGAGTACAAATTCACCGTCCGAAGATTGGACGCTGTGCCGATTGAGTTCCCGGCGGTTGTGTGGTAAGACACAGGCACAACAAAGAAACGGAGGAAAACAAAAATGACGTTCGAGTATCTGGCTGGTATGATTGATGAGGTAGTGACCGAGGAAGATCGGCGCAATGTCCAGTATTGCATCGAAAAGGCCTATGTGCGTTTCGGTATCACCTACGACGAGTACAAAGCCCTTTCCGCAAGGGCTGCCGCCGTCAAGGTCAAAGAATAAGGGAGGTTTCCGTTATGTTCAAGTTTGAAGTTGGTTCTGTCTACTACGCCCGCAGCGCCTGCAACCACGATTGCGTGTTCCTGATGAAGGTGCTGTCCCGCACGGAGAAGTCGGTCAAGGCCGAGTTTTCCGGGGAGGGGGTCAAGCGGGCGATGATCCGGGTGTCTGACAGTGGCGAGTGGGTCATGCCCTGGCACTACTCCATGGCGCCAGTGTTCCGGGCGGAGCGGCTCTATTCAGACGGGGTTTGACCCCGTCTTTTTTGTTGTCCAGGGCGGAGCAAAAGAGACAAACTGAGCCTTGAATCATTGGACTGTTTGCCAGTAGAGTTTACCGCGTTTATGTGGTAAGACACAGACACCGAAAGGAACACATTGAACGGAGGAAAGCAAAAATGTTCAATCTCAACGACAAGGTCACATCTTACAGCAGCCAGTGCATCGGTATCATCATCGAGAGCGTCACCTACACCGGGCGCATTGTCAAGGCAAATAAAAAGAGCTTCAAGGCCGAATTCACTAGCTTTGAGCAGAAGCGAGATCGCAAGGTTATTAATAGCGGCTCCTGCAAAATCGTTGAAACTTTCCGCTTCTGGAAGGTCTGTTCTGATGGCCGAGTTCTCTACAAGAACGACCTCGGCGCAATCGTAACTATGTAAGGAGGAAAGAGCAATGGTTGACAAGAACGGCGTGGAAATGAAAACGGGAGACATCGTCCGGGTGTCCGGGGCTTACTTCAAGAATGACAACGGGCTGTGGTTCATCGAAAGGTCGCCCGGCGACCCGAGCTGGTGCGGCGGCTCCTACAGCTTGATGAAGCTCAAGCGGAACGGCCAGCCCAGCACGGCGAAGTACAACCTTTGCTCCTGGCCGATTGCGATCTTCACCAATAGCTGGGTAACGCGAAACGAAGCTCACCGTTGGAACGAAGAGCACGCGGAGATCGAGGTCGTCACCGGCATGGACACGTCCGCGCTGGCGGAGCACTTCATGGGGCTGGCAAAGGAGCTTGACCCCTACATCGAGCGGGAGGCCTGGGACTGGGGCGAAAATCACCCGGACGTCCTGCGCCACAAAGAAGCCCGCAAGTTCTGGGCATCCGTGGCGGAGCGGCTCAAGAAATAACCCACCTGACGATGGCTGCATGGCAGCAGCCGAAACCATTTTGCCGAGGCCGGCAAGATGGTCGTGGGAGCCAACCACAGAAAGGACGTTTTTAGTATGAAAAAATCTGATTTTCGCATTGCTCTCCGGGGGATGGCTGAAAAGCTCGACTTGCAGTGGGCCTACGCTCAGCGGATTGCTGCAGAGCAGCAGGCTGCTGGCACCCTGGCCTATGACGACAACGGCGAGCCAGTGCCGAATATGTACCAAGTCGCCTATGCTGGTATGACATCCGCCTTTGAGGCTATGGGCGGCGAGTGGCAGCGGGACGAGACCGGGCGTCACTGGGTTTACCTGCTGGGTGAATCCGCAGCAGCGGGGCGGCGCTGATGGCCGGGCTGAATACAAAGGTCGTGGAGACCAACGGCAGAGATCGTTTCAGCTATGTGCGCCATGTCCGGCTCATCGGGGAGCAGACCGGCGTTTCCGAGGACGTGTACCGCATCCAAGAGACCGGGCGGGTATGCGTCCGGCAACAGCTCTGCGACGATCTTGTGCGGTGGTGTACTGCTACGAAGTGGAGCGGCGGCTATGAAGCGGACACGCCGTTCAAGGATGGCTTGATGCTGATTTTGGTAGATGCTGCTGGCGCCGAGATCGGGATGGAGGTTACTTACCAGACCAAGTGGAACGGCCAAGGACTGGCTGACAAAGAATTTCCGTTCTCGTGGGAGGCCGTTCCTGAATATCCGAGGGCATAAAAACCGCCTGCGGTGGGTGTTGTACCTGCCGCAGGCGGTTTTGTTATTTGTGCCGGGGCTTCGGTTTCAGGATCCCGGAGGTATAGTGTCCATCGGTATACCGCAGCACCTTGCAGCCTTTGGCCGGGCCTCTCCGAAGCACCCGCCCATACTCAAGGCTTTGGTATATGGCGAAGACCTTGTGGCCGCTCCAAGCTGCAAGTTCTTTGACGGTATCAAAGGCGCCGAGGGTTAGTTCGTATTCGTCCGCCGTCACCGCTATGAATTGCGGCGGATGAACCTTGGGGCGGCTCATCTGTGCCGCCTCCGTCGCCGCTGCGGGTTGCCGTGCCAGAATTCCTCGTCGAAGTCGTTCTTGTGGATGGTGCAGGCGTCATTTCTTCGGCGTTTGTCCGCCACCTCTGCGGCGTGGAATTCCTGCCAGGCTTTGTACCGTTCGCAGGTATCGTGGCAGACCGGGTGGCGATCTGTGCAGTGGAAACAGGGGTTAGTCATTTCCCATCATGCACCTTCTTTCCGGCACTGGGAGGTCGGGCAGCTTGGGGAGCGGCATCCAGAGCGGGAACGTCCCAGGGTTGTCTCTTACGACGTGCCACGGCATGATGTTCTCAAGCCACATTCCGTCGCGGATGTTACAGTGATACCCTGCACAAAGAATGCTGCCTATTTCGTTGCCGTCCTCCCTTGTTGGCGAGTCCTCTGCCGTCTTACGCCAGTACGGCGGCAGGCTTTCCGGGTCAATGGTTGGGGCTTCGTTCACCATGTCCGCGCAGGTATGCACGGCTTCTTCACTGTCGGTTGTGGTTCTGTGGCAGCCGACGAATATCTGCGCCGCAAATTCCCGCATTTCCTGTTCAAGAGCGTTTCCGTCGATCAGTCGTACTTCGTCCATGCTGTACCTCCTATTTACTCAACCTCAAGCAGCCAGACCCGGTGCGTTCCGTACCCAGACCAGGTGAGCGCCTCACTGTGGGTGTCCACAGCCACGTCCAAGGCTTTACCCTTCACGGCGCTGCCGGTGTCCTGGACGTACCGCAGACCGACGCCCTCAATGTATACCGCAGAGCCGAGGGGCAAAATGTCCGGGTCTGCTGCCACGGTCACGCCAGCTTGTACAGGTGCGCCGCTGGCGGTGATGCCGTCCCCGGTGCCGCAGATATGTTCGTACTGTTCCGAACAGTAGGCGGTGCAGTTGAACTCCCCGAGGTATACTGCGCTGAACCCGGCGGGGCCGGTCTGCGCTGCTTCCAGGTCGTTCTTGAGATCTGCGACCTGAGCTTCTGCCTCCTGCGCCTCGGTCTGCCAGTTGAGGGCGTCCTGCTCCCAGTTGGCGGCCCGGCTTTGGTAGATGTCCCGCTGCTGGGCCAGGTCTTTGACCCGGGCGTTGAGTGTGCCGCTGATGGTGACCGCTGCTGCCAGGGCGCCTACCAGCGCCAGCCGTTCGAGGCTTCTCATTCTGCATCACCTCCTACCGGGTCGAGAGCTTCGCCCTCTGCTTCCAGCGGGTGGTCTGTTGGGTTCCATCCATCGGGCGGGCCAGGGAACTCGCAGCGGCTCCAATCCATCCGCAATACGCCACCCCAGCGCGGAGTACTGGTTACAACCACCGCCGTTTCCTTGCGGCAAGGTGCAAGCACCAAGCCCAAAATACAACCTGCAATGCTGCCGGTCAAAAATCCACAAATCCAATCCATTTACTTTTTATCCTCCTTGCTATGGCTGCGGGCGAAATCCACCAGCAGGGTACAGGCTTCGTCGATGGCCTCGATGCAGGCCTTTTTGCCGTTGAAGCCGTTGTAGTATTCGATTTTCGCCAGTTCCTCTGCTGTCGTGTTCGGGTCAAGCAGGCGGCAGGCTTCCTCAAGTGTCACTGTGCGTTTCCTCCCATTTTGTTATTGCTTCCTGAACCTCTGGAACCTGGAGCAGGTCGTCTATGGCCCGGGTTTCCAGTTCAAAGGCCCTGCTGTGGCAGTAGTATGTTCGCAGCTCCGTTGCTCGCCAGCTGCGGCAGTCTATGTACCGCAGGCGCATGATCGGGGCGGCGGGGTGCATCGGGTCGAGGTGGAGCAGGGTGTCTTGCACAGCCTGGCGGTGCGCCGGTGTCCGCTCCAAGCGGTACTGCTTGAGGTATCGCCGCAGCAGGTGCCGCTGCTCTCGGAGGCTCATGTATGGCAAGGGTCACCACTCCTTTTCGCCCTGCGGCGGGGTGAGCACCCGGCGTACATCTTCCACGCTGGTTACGACGTAGGCGGTGCCGCCTGCAGTGTTGATGGCTGCCAGCGTGTGGCGCTGGATGGCACTCAGTTCGCCCACCAGTGGGCGCTTGACCTCGAAACCGAAGAACCGCCCTTCGTGGCAGCCTACGATGTCCGGGATGCCTTTCTGCTGGTACGGCCCGGCGGCGTCCTTCCACCAAAAGCCGCCCACCTCTTTGCGGAGGTACGCGAGGATCTCTTTCTGGATTTTCGCCTCCGAGGGCACCAGCCTGCGGGCCAGCTTCCTGGCCTCGGTAATGTTGTGGGCTGCGCCTGCATCAACCAGGGCGTGGAGGTATGCGCCCAGCTTTTCGTAGTCGTAGGGGGAAGGAAGCGGTTTTTTGTAGTTCATGCGTTTCTCCAATCTGTCCGCACCTTCCCGGTGCGGGCGTTTTATTTTAGCCGTGGAATTTCCGGGTTGCGGGGTGCCAAATCATTTCCGGGGCGGTTGCTGTGCAGACGCAGTGCAGAGCGCCTGCCTCAATGGTCGCCGCTTCGATGTTCGTCCACCCGTAGGAAAGCTTGCCGCACTGCTTGCAGGTGAACTCGAAGCGGGCGACGTTGTCCACCGGCACCTCTGTGCCGCAGAAGCACTTGACCTTGTCGGTGTTCTCCCGGGCGAAGTGCTTGAAGGTGTGGTGGCAGCCCGGGCAGGTGAGTAGCATCAAGCCTTTTGCGCCCCGGGCGCCCGGCTTAGAGGGGGGGGGCGAAGCTGGGGCGAGGCTCGGTCACCGTGCTGATCTTCGGGGTGTCCACGTCCAGGGCGGGGTTGCGCTTGGGCTTGGGCTGCTGGGCGTCGTCCTCGGGAGACTCCTGGCGCAGGATGTCCTCCAATGTGGCGGCGCCGTGCTGCGCCTTTTCGCTGTCGGCCTGCAGCTCGGCGGCGCTGCGGTCGATGATCTCCTGCAGGCCGTTGAGCTGCCCGCCGTACACGGTAGAGGTCACCACGTCCAGGATGGTTGCCAGGGCGTGGTCGAAGGCCTCCGGGGTCGTCCCGGAAAAGCTCAAGTTAGAATCGGGGTTCGAGCCGCCCTTGTCGCGGGGCGTGTGCAGGTCGAGGCTCAAGCGGAACCAGGTGTCATGGGTGGCGTTCTCGTTCTCGGTGCTGCAGGCTTCGTTTGTAGCGTTGATTTCCATGTTTTTGTCCTTTCTGTCAGTGGAGGTGTTACTGGTGTTACGGCTTTTTTGCGCTCTATCGTGAAAAAGTCAAAGGTAGCAGGTAGCACCTATTTTTTACAGCTGGTATATACGGAAAGCGGAGGCGGTTTGTCTCTCCGCTTCGTCACGAATGTATTTTGTTTTTTGGTGTTACTGGTGTTACTCTTTTGTAAAAAGAGCGGATTTTCGCTTGTTTTTTGGTAACACCTGGGCAATCTCGAACATGTTACCGTGGTGTTTCGTTGGTGTTTCCTGTCCACATGAACCACGCCCTTGTTTTTTCCACTGGAAAAATTTGCGTCGTGGATGCCGCAAAAATTTCAGCCTGGAAAGTTTGCTGCCGCAAGCGTTGCGGCTCTCTGTGGGCTTGCACACCTGGCTTAGAAGGGCAAGTCGTCTTTGTCCGTGATTTCCCTGAATCCTGCCGGGTCGGGCGGGTTTTGCAGGGCTTCGGTGTCTATGGCGACCATGCGGCAGTTTCTGCCTCCAAACTTTTTCTGTATCTGATACTTTCCGTGCGGGTCAATCTGTATAATGTCGTTCTCCGCCAGCCAGTTCATGGTTTTGCGGTAGGAGAAACCGCCTTTTTCCAGTGCTTCCCGCAGGATGGTGGGCAGGATGAACGCCGTGCCGTCCTCAATGCTGCCGTACCTCTGGCCGATGGCGTTGGTGTCGGTGAAGTTGTTGGCGTTCGCGCTGATCCAGTCGCTGATGTACTGAGCGGCCTGCTCGTTCACGTCCGGCTGTTCCTGTTCCTGGATTCCCGCTGTGATGCAGTTGGCCATGTGCTGGGCTTCCATGAGGGCGGTGTCTGCATCCTCGTGGAAGATGCACCGGGAAAGCATCTGATCTGCAAGGGTCACGGTGGCAACCGCTGCGGTGTGGCTGCCGTTCCGGGTTCCCATGAGTGCCCGGATGCGTTCCAGCACCTCGCTGTATTCGTCTATTATGGCGCTGTCGCCCATGTCCAGGATGTACTGGATGAACGCCGGGCCTGCCCAGCCGCAGTTCAGCGCTGCCTGTTGGTGCATATCGCTGGCACTGGTTTCGTCCTCAAAGGGAGCTCCTACCACTTCCAGCACTCGGGTGCTCACGCCGGTCTGACTGTTCGCCTTGCCGATTGGTTCCTCGCCTGTCGCCAGAATCACGCTGCGCCAGGTGCGCAGTTCTTGGAGGCCGCCGTCCTTGCTGCCCCGGCTGCGCCCGGTGCCGTTGGCCAGCATGTATACGATCTTTTCCAGGCCCTCTTGCTTGTTGCCTGCAAGCTGGCGCTCGTCTATGCCGAGCGGGAGGTCGCAGTAAAAGCCGGCCATTCTCTCAAGCGCCACCTGGGTTGCGTTGAAGTTTGCCATAAGCCGCTCCGGGTCGCCCCAGGCGGACAGGGCTGCTTTCAGGGCTGCGGTCTTACCGCCCCGGCTGCCACCCCAGTTGTACACGAAGAAGATTCGCTGCTTGATGATCGCCAGCAGGGGGGCGGCGAAGCTGGCGGCCAGTATGAAGCGGAACCGGGGGCGGCTGCGGTGTGGCGTCATACTTGCCACCCAGTCTTCCAGAGTGCCGTTTTTGCAGTAGGCGGTGGCCCAGCGGGTCATGCTGGGTTCGATGTCCAGCACCATGTCCGGGGCGTGACCGGGAAGGAAGCGGTGGTTTGACTGCCAGCCGAAGGTGGAGGTGCTTTCCTGCAGGCCGAGGGCGTCGATGTTCTCTTGCTCCAAAGCGCCAAGAAAACGCACCACCTGCTTTGCGTTCTCGCTGGTTACGGTGCAGCCTTTGTCCGCCAGCACCGTAATGCTACGGCTCTGGAAAATCATGGAGCGGGGAAAAATCGCGTCATGCCACCTGCCGTCCCGTTTCCAGGCGACCTCTATCTTTTCTTCGCCGGTGTCGGTCTTTTTGAGGCGCTTGGTCAGGATGATCGGCGTCCGGCAGACGCAGACCAGCTGTTCTGTCTTTTCGTCGATGCGGCTGATTCCGAACTCGCCGTACTGCCAGCCGGGCGGCTGCCGCAGGTTCTTGGGTGCGCCCTCAATCGCCACCGGGAGGGCGTCGTCGAGGTGTTCCAAGTCCAGGGGCTGCGCCGCTGCCAGCAGTTCTTCCAGCTTGTCCTGGGCGGCTTCCTTGCCCAGGTCGAGGTACAAGGCGGAGGGGTCTTTCTGCCCGCCGTCTGCGCAGGAGAAGGTTTTCACCCCTCCATCAAAGCCGGCATCTTTCAGGGCGTGAGCCACCTTGTCCAGGAAGGTTTGACCGCCCTGGTCGGGTTCCTTATGGATGTAGAGCGTTTCTATCCCCTTGAGGCTCTTCGCCCATTCCGGCTTGAACGTGGAAGCACCCGGAATGCCCAGGGCGGGGTAGCCGAGGAACCAAAGGGTTTGTGCGTCACTCTCTCCCTCCACCAAGATACAACTGCCTGCGATCTCCAAGCCCTCTTTGCGCCAGAGGCCGTAGGGCAGCATATTTCCCGCCGAGCCGAAGCCCCACTTGAACTTGTGCGGCCCCATGCGCTTGCGGGTGACCTTTGGCTTGCCGTCCTCTCCGAAGTAGGGAATTTTGACGTAGGGGGTGCCGTCCTTTTCTTTGCCGTCCTCCAGGCTGCAGACCATCCGCAGCCAGTCCGCCGGGAGGTTCTTCTCTTTGGCGTAGTCGTCCACGGTGTAGTTCTGGCGGGTGGGTTCCTTTTTGGCTTCGTCCACGCCATGCTCTCGGAGAATCCGCTTGTAGGCGTCGGCGTTTGAGCAGCCGTCCAGCTCCGCTCTGAAGCTGACGTAGTTGCCCGCCTTGCCGCAGGCGAAGCAGACGAATTTGCCGGTTTTGAGATCCACGGAAAAGCTGGGCTTGCGGTCGTCGTGGAAGGGGCAGAGGCTTGTCATGCGCTCTTTTTTATATTCGGGTTTCTGCACGAACTTGCTGTATTCCTCTTTATAATTCAGCAGTTCGTCGAGGTTTACTTTATCCACGTCTGTCCTCCAAGTCGAAAAAAGTTGCGGGCCGCAAGGCTGTTACCCTGCAGCCCGCACCGGGTCATTCGGAGGTTGTGGTATTAGAAGGGCACGTCGTTTTTGTCGCTCACCGTAGCAAAGCCGTCAGCGTCGGTCTGTGCGGCGGGCTGCTCTGCCTCCGCCACCACAGGAACCGTGGAGGCTACGCTCTTAATCCAGGCCACCGTGGGCTTTACCTGTTCGATCTGTGCCGGGGTCAGGTCGCCCGCCTTGGTGAACACGCAGCTGCTGTACGCAATGCCGTCTGCGCTCTTTTCCTTCTTGAGCTTGATGGAGGTGAGCACGCTGCTGCTGCGCTTGCCCTTTACCACCAGGCGCTTTGCAACGTAGTCCTTAAAGGCCCGCAGGCTCGTAGGGGGCAGGGAAATCAGGATGGGCAGCATCTCGCCGCTGCGTAGGAGGTAAATGCGGTGACCGTTCTTGCAGGCCTTGCCGTTGCCCTTGCTGCTGCTGCCAAACTGGTTGAAGGGGCAGGTGGAGCAGTCCCGGACTTCGCCGGTCTTGATGTCCAGACCCTGTTTGCCGTCCGCGCTGCTGCAGTCCGGCACGTTGTTGCTGCCGTCGAATTCGCCGGGCCAGTAGCTGTTGACGGCGTGATGGTGTACGATTACGCCGGTCAGGGTCTGTACCACTTCGGGGTTGTCCGGGTCGTCGCCGGAAAGCTCAAAGGTCACACTGCCACCGGCAGGAATCTTCACAGTGTCAAAGGGAATCTGGCCGAGGCCGTCCAGTTCCTCTTTGATGAGGTCAGTGACCTCGCTGCTGATGGGTGCCAGAGCGAAGCTCTGAACCGCGGTCAAAGCGTTTTCGTTTGCCATGGTGTTTATCCTCCCTTACTGTTTCCGGCTGCTCTTGCGCCGGGTGATGTCGTTGAAGCTGTACACGTTCACAAGTCCCTCGAATTCCTCGGGAAGCTCGTCGTCATTTTCCTCTGCCAGGTTGCTCATGGCACCCTGCAGGCTCTGTGCGTTGACCGTTTCTTTGATCAGGTCGCCCAGGCCGTTGGAGCGGAGGGCGTCCATCAATTCGGCATCCTTGCCTGCTGCCTTGCTGTATTTGGTTTTGGGCGTCAGGGTGTAAGAGTAGCCGTTCCGGGTGATCTGCGGGGTTTCGTCCTCGATCATGGCCGTTGCGAGGGCGTCCCGGGCGGCCTCAATGGCCCGGTTGTTGGCCTTGGTTTCCTCTGCCAGGCGGTCTTTTTCATCCAGCAGGGCGCGGTATGCGTCCACCTGTTCAGGAATCGTCATTGTTGTTCTTCCTCTCTTTCGGTTAGAAGTAGGTTCGCCAGCTGTCCACTATGGTTTTGGCGATGTCCTCTTTTTTCTCAAGGGCTGCAAGCACCTTGTCGTCGATGCTGTCCTCCACCAGGAGGTGAATGTAAGTCACCGGGTTGCTTTGCCCGATGCGGTGAATCCGCGCCAAAGCCTGCGCGTAGTTCGCATAGTTGTAATCCATGCTGTAAAAAACTGCGGCGCTGGCGGCGTGAAGCGTTATGCCGAGGCCGGCTGTTTGAATCTGCGCTACAAAGACCTTGGTTTCCGGGTTCTGCTGGAAGTCGTCCACTATGGCTCCGCGATCCGCCTGCGGAACGTCGCCGTAGATCGAGCCGTACTTGATGCCCTTCTTTCGGAGCAGGTTCTCAATGGCCGCGATTTCGGGGCGGAACCGGGCAAAAACCACCAGCTTCTGCCCGGCCTCCTGGACGTAGTCGTCCAGAATGTCCTCCAAGGCGTCCAGCTTGGCCGTGCCGATCTGCTGCGGGCGGGTGCCGTCGTCGGTCTGTGTGAAGCCGCCGGTGAGCTGCATCAAGCGGAGCATTTTGGTCAGCACCGTGGTTGCGGTTATGCTGTCGCCGCCTGCAAGCTCCGCGAAGCTGGACTTTCGGAGTTGGTCGTAGAGCTTGCGCTCCGCCGGGCTGAACTTCACATATCGGTTCTCGAAGGTCTGCGGCGGGAGGTCGAGGCATTCGGCTTTGGTTACGCGGTAGGCTATGGAGTGTTCTTTCTGTATGAGCTGCTCCATGTGCTGGTAGCCTACGATCTGATGCTGTCCGTAGCCGCCCATTACGCAGTAGCGGTTTCTGAAAGCGAAGAAGTTCGAGCCGAAGACCGCCGGGTCTAAAAAGCGGTACTGGCTGTACAAGTCCACGGCGTTGTTTTGCACCGGGGTTCCGCTCAATGCTAGTTTATAGCGGGCTTTGTCGCCGAGCTTGTGCAGGGCTTTGCTCTGAGCGGCGCTGTGGTTCTTGATGCGCTGGCTCTCGTCGCAGATTATCAGGTCGGCGTCGTACTCCACCAGGGCGTCAAAGATTCCGTCCCGGTGGGTGCTTTCGTAGTTGATGACCGCGATCTTGAGCGAGGCGAAAGGCCAGACCTCCAAGGCGTCCAGACCTTCCAGGCGCTTTTTCTTTTCTCCCAGCAGGGTTTCGCAGTGGTAGGGGAAAGCGGCGAACTGCTGCAGGTCGTGCGGCCAGACGCTGCACACGCTGGTCGGGGCTACTACCAGCACCCGCTCGATGCGGTGCTGCTGGTACAGGGCGCCCATCGTGGCAATGGCCGTCAGGGTTTTGCCGCAGCCCATTTCAAAGAGAAAACCGAAGCCTTTATGCTGTTCCTTGCCTCCCGAGGTGAGTTGCAGCAGCGCCATATTGGCGCCCCGGATTTGGTGCTGGAACATCTGCGCCCTGACCGGGTATGCTGCAAGCGGTTTCGGCTCTTTGTCCTCCCGCTGCTGTTCTACCTGGCGGGCGACCTCTGCCAGACGTTCCCGCTCGGTCTCCACGAAGTCCGGGAGAGTGAATCGGTTATGTAAGGCGTTGAGGGCGTCCAGGCTGACCGGGCCGGTCATGGTGCGCGTGGTTTTGTTCCAGCGGAAAATCCCCATGCGCTTGAGCTGTTCGTACCGCAGCGGTTCAATCTCGGCCAGTATAATTTGGCCGTGCTGCAGGGCTATTTTCATTTCTGTATGCGTCCCCTTTCTGTGGCGTTGTCCCTCGTTCCCACCCTCCGCTTCTGCCTGTTCTACTCCACAGGCTGCGGCTTCCAAGGAGGCTTACAGGGTAACGACCGCCTGTCCCGTCAGGATCTCGCCAGAGAGGGCGTGCAGCAGGTATTCCCGGACAGCGTTCCGGGCTGCCATCTTCCACATTCCGCCGTCGGCCGCCGTCAGGCTGATGCTGCGGTCGTCGTAAACCCGGAACACAAACTCGCTTTCGGGCTGTTCGACCTCTTGGAAGGTGCGGTAGGGGGCAAGCTTTACAATGGGGCGCACCCTCTGGTTCTCGACGAAACTCACGCCCTTGCGAACCTGCACGGTCTGGGTCACGCCGTTGTCGTCGCTCTTGACGCTCTGATCCACGCTCATGTGGGAGAGCAGGCCGAGGATGTAATCCACGTCGTTGGTGTCGCCCTCGGGTGCCCTCTGGAACATGGAGCGGAGCTTGATCTGGGCTTCGTCGAAGCCCCAGCGCACTTCCTCCACCAGCGGCGGCAGGTCGGTCGCCACTGCCTCGTAGAGGGTGAAGCGGTGGAGGTCGTCCCCTTCGTCCGGCTGGGTGAAGACTCTGACCCGGTCGTACCAGCCGCAGGAAACGTAGAGCGGGCAGTGGGTGTATTCCTTATCGACCTCGTTGCGGAGCAGCGCCACCAGAGCGTTCAGGCTGGCGGTGGTGGCCTTGTCGGGCTGTGGCTTTTCGATGGGGTCGATTTCCTCGCAGCTGGTGCCGGTCACCAGAAAGGTGCGGCCGTTGGCGAGGATGGTGGTCGGCTCCGTGGTCTTTTTGCCGAGGTCGGTCAGACGGTCAATCGCTTCTGCGAGAAAGCTGTTCTTGATTTCCATTTTGTAGTCCTTTCTTTATGCGGTTATGCGGTGTGAATGTCGGCGAACTTGAGAACCTTGCGCTCCGGGGCCTCGCCACCGTAGGTGTCGAACTGGCCGGGAATCTGCGGGGTAAGCTCCACTGCTACGGTGTGCCCGCCCTCCTGGCCGACCGCCAGGGCGGTCTTGACCGGGTGCAGGGCCGCCAGGGTGCTGGAAGCGGTAGCGCTCACCTCAACGTGCTGGCGCTCCTCGTCCGGCTCCAGGGTAATCTTCACCGTAATGGTGCGCTTGGCGGTGGCCTTGGTGTTCGGGTCGCTGATGTTCTGAATCACGCGGCCCATCTCGTAGTCCAGGCGCTCTTTGATGGCGCCGTTGGCCATGTCAATCAGGCTGCTTGCTTTGGTCTGTTCCATGTCGTGTGCCTCCTTTGGCTTTGGTGTGTATGTACGGGCGGGCAGATGCTGCGGCCTCACTTCCTTTCGTCGGCGGAATCCAGAAGGCGGCGGAGCGCCTTCCCGAGCAGCAGGCCGAGCCGGTCAAGCTTGCCGTAGGCGTCCAGCAGCATGAGCAGCGCTGCCAGCAGCACCAGCACGTCCCAGACGGCCAGCGCCGTGTAAAGCGGTGCCTGAGCGGCTGCCTGCCCTGCGGTAAAACCAAAGCCCATCAAAATCCTTTCCATCTTCTGTGCCTCCTGTGGTTTGTATCAGCTTGTTGAATGCCCGGTGGAGTTTGTTGAAACCTCACCTCTTTTCGGTCGTTTCCCGTGTCCGGGGTTTCTCGCTCACAGCTGCCAGAGTTTGGTAGGCCGGGGCGGTATTTACGGTGTACGGCACCCGGACGCCCGCCATTGTGCTGCTGGTGGTTCCGTCCGGGAAGTGGTTCGTGATCTTCATGCGGATCACCTCACCCTGCCCGCTCGGTGATGCTGCGCTGGGTAGCCATGCCCAGCATCACGCCGTTCAAGACCAGCTGCTCTTCCCGGGTCGCGCTCTTGAAGGCAGCAACCACTGCCGCGATCTCGGCGGCGCTGGGGGCGTTGTTCTTCTCTGCGGTGTTGTTCTTCATGTTGCTGGTTCACCTCCGTGTGGTTTGTTTCTCAAGTCACACCTTCGTGTGCCTTGTGTAAACAGTATACGTTATTGAAGAAACAAAATCAAGTCTTTTTTGAAAATAATATGTTGAACGAGGAAACATTTTGTGCTATAATCAGGTCACAAGAAAGGAGGTGAGTTTCTTGAATAGACGTGTAAAAGAAATCCGCATTGCCCTCGGGCTGAGTCAGGATGCTTTTGGCGCGAAGCTGGGCCTCAAGCGGGCGGCTGTAAGCCGCATCGAATCCGGGGCGGTGAACCTTACAGAGACAAATGTCATTCTGATCTGTGAAAGGTTCAACGTCAGCCGTGAATGGCTGCTGAATGGCACCGGGGAGATGTTCCTGCCGGAAAGTTCCGGCGCTGTGGATGCCCTGGCTGCGCAGTACGATCTGACGCCGTTGGAGCGGGACATGGTAGAAAATTACTGTAAGCTGTCCAAAGCCCAGCGGCAGGCGTTCTGGGATGTGATGCAAAAAATTGTTGGTTCTTCTGCGCAATCCGGAAGCGCAGAGGCCTCTCCGCCTGGTTCCGGGGTAGCGGCTGCCGAGGCCGCCTACGAAAAGAACTTTGGTACTGCATCCGGCACCCCAGATGCCGAAGCTACGAGTATGCACGAAGACACCGGGTAAAATGAAAAAAGACCACGCCCCGGTTGGGGTGTGGTCTTTGGTGGTAAATAGAAAGGAGGCTTTATTGTGGGCGTTCGTGCAAGAAAATCTTTTAAGGCTGGCCCCGCCCGGGTGACGTTCAGCAAGTCGGGCGTATCAACCAGCGTTGGAGTGAAGGGCGTTCGTGTTGGCAAAATGGCAAACGGAAAAACCCGGACGACCCTCTCGGTTCCTGGTACTGGTATCAGCTATGTGTCCGAGAGCGGAAAATCTGGCGAGGACGATTTTGAAATTGAAGATCGTCCAAATAACAAAACATCTCCCGTAGGTACTTGTATTTTTGGGATTTTGGTTTTTGTTTGCGGAGCCTTGTTTTTAATTATATCCATGATCTATCCGCTTTGCCTGATCGTTGCGATTCCTTTTCTCGTGGGCGGCTTTAAGCTAATTCGCCACCCGAAGAAATACTCTGCAAAGTGGAACAAATTTTTTGGCTATGAGGAAGATAGCCAGTAAATAAAAAAGCGCCGACCCTCTGGAAAGGGTCAGCGCTGGGGCCAGTGCTACAACATAAAAAGGTGAGGTGGCCGCTTCCTGCTGGAACAGGGGGCTGCGCCACAAAGCACAGGCAGTTGGCATGGAACCGACTGCCTTTATTGTAGCACGTCGCCCTGAATTTGAAAAGGGGTGATTTTATGCGCGATATGGATTCCGCCCGCCTGCGGGTGGTGTGCTATGTCCGCGTCAGCACGAGAGAGCAGGCCGAAAAAGGCTATTCTGTCAGCGAGCAGCAGGAGCGCCTGAAGGCGTACTGTCTGGCGAAGGACTGGGTGGTTGCCCAGGTCATCACCGACCCGGGCTTCTCCGGGGCAAAGCTGGAACGTCCGGGTATGCAGCAGCTGATCTCCCTTGTGCAGGCGAAAAAGTGCGACGCCGTTTTGGTCTGGAAGCTGGATAGGCTGTCCCGCTCCCAAAAGGATACCCTGTATCTGATCGAGGACGTGTTCCTGAAAAACGGCTGCGCCTTTGTTTCCATGAACGAAAACTTTGATACATCCACGGCGTTTGGCCGGGCTATGATCGGCATCCTGTCGGTGTTCGCCCAACTGGAACGTGAACAGATCCGGGAGCGCATGGCGGTTGGCCGTGTCGGTCGGGCAAAGGCCGGCCTCTTCCATGGCGGCGGCTTTGCTCCCATCGGCTACGACTACAAGACCATTGCCGAGGGCGGCGCTGGGCTTGTGGTGAACGAGTACGAGGCCATGCAGGTGCGGGAGGTGTTCTCTCTGTACCTCCAAGGGTGGCCGGTGAACCGCATCCGCAAGTACATGGCTGCCCACTACACCACCAAGGACGGCGACTGGGGGTCTGATACCACGGTGCGAGACGTCCTGAAGAATCCGCTGTATACCGGGAAGATAAACTGGGCGAAAAAGGTGTACGATGGTCAGCATGAACCGCTGATCTCGCAGGAAACCTTTGACGCTGCCGCTGCCCGGCTTGCCACCTCAAGCTGGAAGCGTACCTGTTCGGATGGTATGGAGCGGAATTCTCCGTTCAAATCCACGCACCTGCTAGGCGGCATTATTTGGTGCGCCCGCTGCGGCGCCCGGTACTTTGCCAGCGGCAATTACTCGGGCAGGGGCGAGAATAAGCGCTACTGGCCATACTACGTTTGTTACTCTCGGGCAAAATCCGCAAAGCACATGATCCGCGACCCAAACTGCCGGAATGACCGCTGGGCGGTGGCAAAGCTGGACGCTATTATAGAGGGCGAGATTCGGAAGCTGGCGTTTGACCCGGCGGCGCTTGAGCTGGCGGTGTCCGGGCCGCAGCAGGACGAAGATGTAGCCCAGCGCCGGGCTGCGCTGCAACAGCGCCTGAACGATCTGCGGGCGCAGATGGGGCGTGTTCTGGACTTGTACCAGATGGGCGGTTCACTGCCTGCCTCTATGGTCGGAGACCGCGTGGCAAAGCTCCAGGCGGAAATTGACGGCGTGGAAGCCGCCCTGGCGGAGGCCGTAGAGGAGCCGCCCACCCAGCGCCTGGATGCTGCCCGGGCTGCCTTGGTCGGGGCAGAGGACGTTCTGGACAACGGTACTCTGGACGAAAGGCGGGAGCTTGTCCATAGTCTCATCCGCCGCATAGATCTGGACGGGGAAAATATTGATATACATTGGAGCTTTGCTCCGGAAAATTAAAAAGGGATGCCGCACGTCAATGATGTGCAGCATCCCTTTTCTTATGGAAACTTATGAACCGATAAGCCAGTCGCTCTCAGGCTTCGCAATCAGACGAGCGTTGTTATATGCCATATCCAACGTTAAACAGGTGTGACCAGTATAAACGCCATCGTGTACGCCAACAGCCAGTGACAAATCAACCTTCTTGGGATCGCCCAGACTGATGGGGAGCAGAAACTGAATACGCCCGTGGTAGTATTGAGGGACGGCCGCTTTGTAATTCTCTTTTACACGAATTTTGGCAAAGTCCAAAGCAGCACGAAAGAGCATAGGAAGATTATTCATATCCCTGTACTGCTCGGGTATACGTTGACGGTTTCTCTCGTCCTCAAGAATGTGGTCGATATTGATGCGCATATCAAGATGCGTGTCATAAATCAAATCCGAACTACTATCAAAGTAGCTTGCTCGCTCAGGAAGAGGAACGATTTTGTTTAACTCGATAGAGGATTCCTTATAGAAACCTCTTAATTTCCACTTTATCTTGCGGCTGGCATCGTTTTTGTTAAACAATGCAAAAATCGGTTCAAAATTCGGAGTAAATAAGCCGGTGTTAAAGCACATTTCTGAATCGCTAGTGCTTATGTAGTTGCCCCTTGGAACTGCCTTTCTCAGCGCAAGTAAACGGTCGAACGTGTGATAAATGTAATTTTCCAGAATGATGTTTTTCTTTGCATCAGGCGTTTCAACGTAGTCCCAACGTTCAGGGCGTGCCATGTCGGCCAACTCTTTAATGGCTACGTCAAAATTTCCAAGATATGCGTATTTCCGAAGGGAAGGTATAGAATAATCAGACATAGAATCTCCTTCTGGAATAAAACAGCATATAATATTTCAAGAAGACTTGACATTTAGTGAAGCCTCGAGTATAATATCTTCAGGAAACGTTGTAAGCCGCTATTCCATAAATATTTTAATGCTTGCAGTGAATAGGCTAATGCCAATTATAGAGGGACACCACGACGAGAGAGTTAGAGTGGTGTCTCTTTTTGGCTTATAAGGCTTCATTGAGTATTATAGCATATCTTGTCGACTTTTACAACCCCTAAGATGAAAAATTTTTAAATTTACAACTTATGTTATCGCCGCGTCACCAAAGAGCAAAGGCCGCCTGTACAAGGCGGCCTTTGTGCTATTCACTAAATCTCGGTGAGTTTTTTTATCACATTTTTGTAAGACGAAGAAAACTCACCGGACGATAAAAAACGTAGGAAGGTTACTTGTCTACCCTGATATAACTACTGCAAACCTCCACATGCCTCGTTCGTGGAAAAAGGTCCACCGGCTGCACCTTCTCCGCATGATACCCATGCTCTTCGAGCCATGCGGCATCTCTTGCAGCGGTGGAGGGGTTGCAGCTGACGTAGACCACCCGGCGGGGGGACATCTGGACGACGGCGGAAAGGGTCGTCTCGTCGCAGCCCTTGCGGGGCGGGTCGAGCATGATGACATCAGGCCGCAGGCCCTCAGCGGCGAGGCGGGCCGCAGCCTGACCGGCGTCGGCGCAGAAGAAGCGGCTCTTGGCGGCGACGGCGTCGCCCATCCGGGCGGCGTTGGCCTTGGCGCTGTCAATAGCCTCAGGCACGATCTCCACGCCGATGAGCTCCCGGCAGCGGTCGGCCATGGAGAGACCGATGGTACCCATGCCGCAGTAGAGGTCGAGCAGAACGTCCGAGGGTTCCAGCTGGGCGTACTCGGCAGCGATGCCGTAGAGCCGCTCAGCGGCCAGTGTGTTGACCTGATAGAAGGAGAGGGGGCCGAGTCGGACCGGCACACCGCAAAGAGTATCCTCGATGTAGCCCGGGCCGTAGAGCGAGACGGTCTCTTCACCCAAGATGACATTGGTCTTCTTGGCGTTGACGTTGATGAGGATGGACGCAATATCGCTGAACTGCTCCCGCAGCGCGGCCACGAGCTCCTCGCTGTGGGGAAACTTCGGGCGGGTGCAGACGAGGCAGACCATGATCTGGCCGCTGTGTGTACCCCGGCGCAGGAAGATATGCCGAACAAGGCCCTTGCCGCTCTCCTCGTCGTAGGGCTGGATGCCGTGGGCGGCGAAGAAGCTACAGAGCGCGTTGCCGATGTCGTTCAGGACGCCGGGCTGTAATTTGCAATCGGGGCAGGGGACGATGCGGTGGGTGCGGCCGGCGTAAAAGCCGATGCAGGGCGCACCGTTTTTGTCGCGGCCCACCGGGAACTGTACTTTGTTGCGGTAGCGGTCCACCTCAGGGGAGGGAAGGGCATTCAGCACCGGCACATCCAGTCCGCCGATGCGGCGGAAGGCGTCGGCGACGCTCTCCTGCTTGGACCGCAGCTCGGCGGCGTAGTCCATGTGCCGCAGGCTGCACCCGCCGCAGGGGCCGGCGACAGCACAGTCCACCGGGATGCGGTCAGGCGAAGGGGTGAGCAGTTTGTCCAGGATGCCGAAGGCATACCGGCCGCAGTCCTTGACGATACGCACCTGAGCCTCATCGCCGGGGGCAGTACCCGGGACGAAGACGGCCTCGCCCTCCGGCGAGTGGGCAACGCCGCTGCCGTCGCTGGAAAGACGCTCGATGCGGAGGGTGAGAAGCTGGTTTTTCTGTAAGGGCATGGAATGATCTCTCCTTATGTCTCGTCAGGGGCGGGCTGGACGTCTGCGTCAGCCTGCGAAGTCATATACTTGCTGGGCGGCACACCTTTGGCGCGCTTGAACACCCGCGAAAAATAGAACTGGTCGAGGAAGCCCACCGATGCCGCCACCTCGGCGATGGACAGTGTGCCGCTGCGCAGCAGCTTGCAGGCTTCGTTGACCCGGTATTCGGTCAGATAGTCGATGGGGCTCTTGCCCACATTGAGCATGAACACCCGGTACAGATGGCTCCGGGAGACGCCGACACTCTTGGCGACATCGTCGATGGAGATGTCGTGGGAGTAGTTGAACTGGATGTACTTGATGGCGTTCAGGACATACTGGCTGGAAGAAGAGGTGCTGTGGGGGCGGCTCTCGCTGGTCTCCCGCATCAAGGCGGCGATGAACAGGTAGAGATAGCCCACCATCGCGGCCTCGTCCTGGGGCTGCAGGCCGCGGGAAGAGTAGATGCTGCTCAGGGCCGCCCGCATCCCCTCCAGGTCCTGGGTGTGATGGACGGGAGCAGCGTCGGTGAAAGGCAGCTGCGCCGCAAGCTTGTGGGCGCAGGCACCGTTGAAGCCGACCCAGCTGTACTCCCACGGCTGGACTTCGTCGGCAGTATAGCGGATGAGCTGGCTGGGGCGGGCAAAGAACAGATCGCCCGGCACGACCTCGTAGGTGCGCCCGCCGACCTCGAACACGCCCTTGCCCGAGACGACCAGATGGATAAGGTAGTGGTCCCGGATGCCGGGACCCCAGGTCTGCCCCGGAGCACAGCGCTCCAGACCGCAGTTGAAGATGGACAGCTCGATGTTGTTGGTGTAGTTCTGCTTGAACGACTGCTTGTAGACGTCTGCCATTGCGGTTCCCTCCTGCCTGTTGGCTCTATAGTCTGAGTATACCACATCTGCCCCCGCAAATTCAACAAAAGTACATCTTATTCTTTGGGCTGGACACCGAAAATTACTTTTTTTGCGGGTTGAAATTGCAAAATGGCAGCGGATGCATTACAATAGCGGTAACAAACCGAACGTTGCAGAGAGTGCAGGGAGGGGTTCTGGATGGCAACCAGCAGGCAGCTCAGAGAACAGATCGCAGCAGGGAGGTGGGACGCCACGCTGGCCGCGCTCTACGGCGGCAGCGAGGAGGTCCTGGCCCGCCAGCGCAGCCGTTATGGTGCGGCCCTCGAGCAGTTTGAGCTTTACTATGGGCCGGGGCGGCAGGTGCAGGTCTATTCGGCCCCGGGCCGCACAGAGCTTGGCGGCAACCACACCGACCACCAGCACGGTTACGGCCTTGCGGGTGCGGTCACGCTGGACCTTGTGGCGGTGGCGTCCCGGAACGAGGATGGTTTCATCCGGGTCAAGTCCCGTGGCTTCAACAAGCTGGATGTCATTGATTTGACCGAAGCGGAGCCACAGCAGGGGGAGAGCACCCACTCGGCCAGCCTCATCCGGGGCATCGCGGAGGGCTTCCGGGCAAAGGGCTGCGATGTGGGCGGCTTCGATGCCTACACGGCCAGCGATGTGCTGCGTGGCTCGGGACTGTCCAGCTCAGCAGCCTTTGAGATGGGCGTGGCCATTATCCTCAACACGGAATACGGCTGCGGCATGGACGCCCCTGCGCTGGCCCGCATCTGCCAGTTTGCGGAGAATACCTACTTCGGCAAGCCCAGCGGCCTGCTGGACCAGCTGACCAGCGCCGTGGGCGGGGTGCTCTTTGCGGATTTTGCCGACCCGACGGCACCAAAGATCGAGAAGATACATGCCGACGGCGTCCTGCCCGAGGGCATGACCCTCTGTGTCACTGATACCCGTGCCAGCCACAGCGAGCTGACCGGCGAGTTCGCGGCCATCCGGAACGAGATGGAAGCCGTGGCGGCCTGTCTGGGCGGCAAGGTGCTGGGCGAGGTGGACGAGAAACGCTTCTGGCAGGAGCTGCCCCGCCTGCGGGAGCAATGCGGCGACCGCGCCGTGCTGCGTGCCATCCACTATTTTGAGGAGAATGCCCGTACCCTTGCCCAGAGAGCTGCTCTTGCGGCGGGAGACTTTGCCGCCTTTGCCCGGCTGGCGGAGAAGAGCGGCCACTCGTCCTTTGAGTGCTGCCAGAATGTCTACTGCGCTTCTTCGCCGAAGCATCAGGGGCTGTCGGCGGCGCTGGCCATCAGCCAGAGCATCCTTGCAGGCACCGGCGGTGCATGGCGGATGCAGGGCGGCGGCTTTGCCGGAACGATCCAGGCTTTTGTACCGGATGCGCTGGTAAAGCGCTACTGCGCCGCGATGGAGGCACTGTTCGGCCCGGGCTGCTGCTATCTGCTCACGCTGCGGGAGCAGGGAGCTGTGCGGGTCATGTAAAACACAAAAAAATGCCCTGCGGCATGGTGAGGATCCACCGCCGCAGGGCATTTTTGATTTCAGGAAAAATCAGCCGCGCTGAGACTTTGCGTCTGCACGCAGAGCGCTCATATCGTTCTTGTAGGTCTGAAGGTCTTCTGCAGCCTTGCTCGGTCCGCCGAAGATGAAGGTGTGGACGCCTTCCACGACATTGAAGCCGGCCTTGACCACATTGAACAGCAGCTTCGGAATGAACGAGATGGAGAGAGAGAGCAGTCCACCTCTAAAGAAGAAATCAGTGAAACGGAGATGGTCCGTAAATGAGGTCCATGCGTCACGAAATGCGCCGCCGCCGCCAAGAAGGGCTTTTTCTCCGTCCGGTACAACAGCATAGGAAGAAGGCATCTGGATGCGTTTCATAAACGACTCCTTTCTATCACTCCGTCAAATCAAACAGACTCAGGCGGCTGCAGCCACGATGGGGTCGGTGATACCGACATTCTGCTGCTGGGACGCGGCAATATTTGCCTTGGTCTGGGCGTAAGCATTCTTGAGCTCGATGAAGATGGACTTGATCGTGTTATAGATCTGGATAGCCTGCATTGCGCCGTACCAGCCAGCGAGAGCGCCGACCGCCACAGTGGCAGCTTTGCCGGCCTTGTTCTGGCCGTCCCAGTAATAGGAGACCGACTGGGACAGGGTCAGGCCGTCCTCGTGCATCAGAAGCAGACCTCCCACAGCCGCCGTAAGGGCAGCTTTGCCCATCAGCTGGGCGAAGTTGACCGTGAAGTTCACAGCGGCAGTGAGGAGGTTCTCGGGGTGAAATTCGATGAGGTAAGAACCGATCTGAAGGGCACCGCCATCAATATAGGTCATTTCGTCAGCAGAGATGGCAGTGTAGGAAGCCGGCATCAGCGGGCTCTGATATGTAAGTTCCATAGTGGGAATGCTCCTTTCGCACATGTGCTCCGTCCACAGACGGAGACTAAGTTACCTGAATTATAGCATAACTGCCCAAAAACAACAAGAGAGCGAAAAAACATAATCGGAACGGGATTTGGGACTCCAAAGCGGGAAATTCAGGAGAAACAAACGAAAAAACGATAAAATATAAAGAGCAAAGCGGGCCGGAGGCTCCGAAAAAATGTTGTGTGAAATTTGAAGAAAAACGCGAAAACAGCAGCGCCCCGGCTGCTGTCCGGTGAGGGGACGGCAGGCAGGGCGCTGCTGCTATCAGGATGAATCGGAGAAAAATGGGGAAAGCTTAAAGTTCTTCGCCCGGCACACGGTGGTACAGTGTGGTCAGCTCAGCGATGTGAGCGCTGAGGGCCGGGGTGAGCGGCTGAGTGAGCCGCCACTGCCAGTTGGCACCTTGGGTACTGGGGGTGTTGATGCGGGCCTCAGCGTCCAGATGGAGCCAGTCGGCCAGCGGGATGACAGCCATGTCCGACACGCAGGAAAGGCAGGCACATATCATGGCCTCGGTGAGGTCTTCGGGTGCGCAGCGCAGGTAGCGGCAGGCGTAGGCCACATCCTCGGCGCTGGCGCTCTGACGCCAGCCCTCGGCGGTCACGTTGTCGTGGGTGCCGGTGTAGACCACACTGTTGCGGGGGTAGGTGTAGGGCAGATAGTTGCCCGGCTCGCGGCTGTCGAAGGCGAACTGCATGATCTTCATGCCCGGGTAGCCGCTTGCGGCCAGCATGGCCTTGACCTCGGGGGTCAGATAGCCCAGGTCCTCGGCGATGATGCCGCCCTCGCCCAGAGCCTTGTGCATGGCGTCGATGAAGGCGCGGTCAGGGCCTTTCTCCCAGTGACCGCCCGCAGCGGTCTTGTTCCCGGCGGGGATGGAGTAGTAGCTCTCGAAGCCCCGGAAATGGTCGATGCGGACGACGTCGTAGATGGAAGTGGCGTGTTTGATGCGCTGCTTCCACCAGCGGAAGTCTTCGGCCTCGTGGCGGGGCCAGTCGTAGAGCGGGTTGCCCCAGAGCTGACCGTCGGCGGCAAAGGCGTCGGGCGGACATCCGGCAACGCTGGTCAGGTGGACGGCGCCGTCGGTCTGGAACAGCTCCGGGCGGGTCCAGAGGTCGCTGGAATCGGGGCTGACGTAGATGGGGATGTCGCCCACCAGCTGGATGCCGTGGCTGTTGGCGTAGGTCTTGAGGGCGTTCCACTGGGTGTAGAAGAAGAACTGCACGGCCTTGTAGTAGTCCACCTCAGCGGCCAGCCGCTCCTTGGCAGCGGCGAGGGCCGCAGGCTCCCGGGTGCGCAGGTCGTCGGGCCAGTCGGAGAGACCGGCCTGCTCCTGCTCGGCCTTAACGGCCATGAAGAGGGCATAGTCCTCGAGCCAGCCGCTCTGGGCCTCACAGAAAGCCTCATAGGCCGGGGTGGGGGAAGCCAGCAGCCGGTCAGCCGCTTTATGGAGCACCACGGGCCGCTGCTGGTAGAGCGCACCGTAATCGACGGGACCCACCGCTTGGGGCGCGGGCAGCTCAGCCTCGGTGAGGAGGCCGTCCGCTGCCAACAGACGAAAATCGATAAAGTAAGGGTTGCCGGCAAAGGCAGAAAAGCTCTGGTAGGGGCTGTCCCCGTAGCCCGTAGGGCCGATGGGGAGTATCTGCCAGTAGGTCTGCTTTGCAGCCGCAAGGAAATCGACGAAGGCAAAGGCTTCATTTCCCAGCGTGCCGATGCCGTAAGGACCCGGCAGGCTGAAGACGGGCATCAGAATGCCGCTTGCACGCATGGCTGGAACCTCCTTGTTTTAACCCTTGACAGCGCCTGCCACGACACCTTCGATGATGTACTTCTGGCAGGTCATGTAAAGGATGATGATGGGGATGATGGCGATGATGATGCAGGCCATCATGGGGGCCAGCTCGACGCGGCCATAGCCGCCGCGGAAATACTGGATGGCCATGGGAATGGTGCGGTACTTCTTGATGTCCAGCACCAGCGTGGGCAGCAGGTAGTCGTTCCAGACCCACATCGTCTCAAGGATGGCGGTGGAGATCATGGTGGGCTTGAGGATGGGGAAGACGACCTTGAAGAAGATCTGGATCGGGTTGCAGCCGTCGATCATGGCAGCCTCTTCGATCTCGATGGGGACGCTCTTCATGAAGCCGGTGAACATGAACACGGCCAGACCGGCACCGAAGCCCAGATAGATGATGCAGATGTTCCAAGGGTTGTTCAGGTTCAGACGGTCAGCGGTCTTGGACAAGGTGAACATGACCATCTGGAAGGGAACGACCATGGAGAACACGATCAGCAGGTTCATGAACTTGCTCAGCTTGTTGTTTACGCGGGTCAGGTACCAACCGGTCATGGAGCAGCACAGCAGGATCAGCACAACGCTGGTGATAGTAATCAGAAGGCTGTAACCCATGCTGGAGAGGAAGTTCATCTTGGTCACGCCGTAAACGTAGTTGCGCAGTCCGGCAAAGGTCTCGGCGGTGGGCAGACGGAACACCGTGGAGGTAGTAAAGCTGCCCTCGGTTTTCAAGCTGTTCAGCAGGATCAGCACGATGGGGTAGATCCACAGCAGGCAGAGGAGAACCATTACAACAACAAGGATGACATCCCAGGTTCTTTTCTGTTTCGACATTACTGCTGCACCTCCTTAGAGCGGGTAAAGTGGAGCTGGATCAGCGAGATGACCACCACGATCAGGAAGAACACCACAGCCTTTGCCTGACCGATGCCCTTCCACTGCGCACCGGAGCGGCCGTAGAAGGTGTTGTAGATGTTCAGTGCCAGCATTTCACTGGCGTTGGCGGGTTCGCCTGCGGTCAGAGCCACGTTCTGGTCGAACAGCTTGAAGCTGTTGGTCAGGGTCAGGAAGGTGCAGATGGTCACGCTGGGCATGACCATGGGAATCTTGATCTTGAACAGGATCTCGCGGTCGTTGGCACCGTCGATCTTAGCGGCCTCGATCAGGTCGCCGGGCACGCTTTGCAGGCCGGCCACATAGATGATCATCATGTAGCCGATCTGTTGCCAGCACATCAGGATGACCAGACCGACAAAACCGGCCTTGGCATCCAGTGCCAGCAGGGGCTTCTGCAGGTTCGCCAGCACACCGTTGAGCAGGATCTGCCAGATGTAGCCCAGCAGGATGCCGCCGATCAGGTTGGGCATGAAGAACACGGTACGGAAGATGTTGGTGCCCTTGATGCCGCGGGTCAGCACCAGCGCAATTGCAAAGGCGCACACATTGATGAGCACAGTGCTCACCACGGTAAAGACCGCCGTAAAGCCAAAGGCGTGCAGGAAGGTGGAATCCTGAAATACCGAGAGGTAGTTCTGGATGCCTACAAAGGTGGTCTTGGAAACGGTAGTGAACCGCTGGAAGGACAGATAAACGCCCCAGATAAAGGGCCAGATGAAGCCGATAATAAAGGCGACCAGAGTAGGCAGCACAAATATCGGCCAGTATTTACTAATGGCTTTTTGCATGATATACCTCCTGAGGGAGCTGTCTGATAAAAAAGGAAAGGAGGCGGGCGAACTTTTCGCCCGCCTCCCTTTTTAATTCCTAGGGAGATCTCCAGTCAAAGGCTTAGCCGTTGGCCAGCTTGTACTCCTTGGCCCAGCCATCCACAAATGCGGTGACAACGTCGTCCCACTTGCCGGTGCCTGCTGCGTATGCAGTCAGAGCGCTGCCCACGCCGTTCTTCCACTCCTCGGAAGGCATGGTGGAGAAGCACCAGTCCACACTGGTCTTGCCGTCGGCCACATACTGGTTTGCAATGCCGATCAGGGGGTTGGTGGAATCCTTGGCAGCCTTGAAGGGGATCACGAAGCCCATGTCGTCGGCCATGGCGCTGGTGCCCTTGTCGGAGGTGACACACCAGTACAGGAAGTCCAGCGTAGCCTGGATGTCGGCCTCAGAAGCGGCGTTGTTGACACACCAGAAGTTCTCGGAACCGGTGCACAGGCCCTGGTTCTCTTCGCCTTCTACGCCGATGTAGATGGGCAGCATGCCCAGGTTGTCGTCACCCAGGCTGGAAACATCGCCGTAAGCCCAAGTGCCGTTCTGATAGAACACAGCCTTCTTGCCAGTGAACTCTGCCACAGCGTCGTTGCCGGTCTTGGAAGCCAGCAGCTTGGGGTCGCAGGTGGAATCGGTGATGTACAGGTCCCAGATCTGCTTGTAGTTGTCCAGATAGGTGCCCTTGATGGCGTCGGTGGAGC
>ERZ772876.253-NODE-253-length-75684-cov-12.611710_pt1 | contig 75684 bp, 79 predicted proteins | sample MGYA00580584_ERZ772876 | MGnify/ENA primary metagenome ERZ772876 (study PRJEB29015, sample SAMEA2737728) | human gut metagenome | biome: human gut; feature: human-associated habitat; material: faeces | place: China | collected 2012 ... | reverse complement strand
AAGGAGTGTCCCTTTATCCCTCAAAAATGGGAATTTTAAGGAACGTCCCTCTCTCCCTATCCCTCTCTTTCTCTCTCTCTCTTTTTTTGCAATTTCTTCTGCTATTTTTTCTGTAATTCCCTTAACTTGCATTAATTCTTCTTTGCTAGCTTGTTTTATTTTACTTACACTTCCAAAATGTTTTAGTAACTCTTTCTTTTTTGCTTCTCCAATTCCTTTTATATCATCTAATTCTGATTTGGTTATTGCTTTTTCTCTTAATTTTCTATGATATGTAATTGCTGTATCGTGTACTGTGTCTTGAAATCTTGTAATTAAATTCATTAAATTTTCTGAAATTGGTATCTCATTTCTATTTTCATCAATTAATGCTCTAGTTTGGTGTTTATCATTTTTTACCATCCCAAATATTTTTATATCTAACTTTGGATATTTATTTATAGCTGTTCTAATTGCTCTTATTTGTGTTATTCCTCCATCTGCAAAAATTGCATCTGGTAATTTTCCAAATCCGCTTCCATTTTGTCCATCTATTGAATGTGCTATTCTTCTTGTTACGACTTCTTCCATACATTTTGGATCGTCTTGTGTTAAAACAGTTTTTATTTTAAATCTTCTTGATAAATTTTTCTTAATAATACCATCTTGCATTACACACATTCCTGCAACCATAAATTCTCCTGAAATGTTGGAAATATCAAATGTTTCTATTTTTCTAGGAAGTTTATCCATTTTTAATGCGTCTTTTAATTCTAATAAAATTTCTGATTTATCCTTTTCTTTATTTTCCAAAGTAACTTTTGCATTATTTTCTGCCATTTCTACAAATCTTAATTTTTCGCCTTTTTTAGGGTTTTTTAATTCCACTTTTTTTCCAATAATTGTGGATAACCATTGCTCTAATACGTCTTTTTCAGCTAATTCTTCTCTTAACATTATTTTATTTGGAATATTTGGATTATCCATATAATATTGTTTTATAAATCCAGCTAAAATTTCTCCATCTTCCATGTCCTTAAGTTCTGGGAAAAAGTAGTGTTCTCTACCTATCATTTTACTTCCACGGACAAAAAATATTTCTATACATACTTCTAATTCTGATTTATATAATCCAATTACATCTATATTATTTTCTGAAATATTTGATACTTTTTGTTTTGCAGATACTCTTTCTATTGCTAATTTTCTATCTCTAATATATGCAGCATTTTCAAAGTCTAATTTAGCAGACGCTTCTTGCATTTGTCTATCTAATTCTTTTAATATTTTGTCTGTTTTTCCATCTAACAAATCTATTATTTCATCAATTTGTTTTCTATATTCTTCAGGAGTCACATATCCCATACAAGGAGCTAAGCATCTTTTTATGTGATAATTTAAGCATGGTCTAGTAGTTGACTTAAAGTTTCTACATTGTCTAATTTTATATTTTTGTTTTATAAAATCTACCATTTCTTTTGCTGCTCCTGGGTTTGCATATGGTCCAAAATATTTTGCTCCATCATTTATTACTCTTCTGGTTATCATTACATTTGGATATTCTGATTTTATATCTATTTTTATATATGGATATGTTTTATCATCTTTTAATAAAACATTAAATTTAGGTCTATTTTTCTTTATTAAATTACACTCTAATATTAATGCTTCTGCTTCATTGTCCACCACTATATACTCAAAATGGTCAATTAAGCTTACCATTTTTTTGATTCTTTCGGTCTTATTTGTTTTTCTAAAATATGACCTTACCCTATTTTTTAAAGAAACTGCTTTTCCAACATATATAATTGTATCATCTTTATCATGCATAACATATACCCCAGGTTTCCCTGGCAATTTTTTTAGTTCCTCTTCTATATTAAACATACTTTTCACCTTTCATCACTATGCTAAAACCTTTCATAAAATTTTAGCATTGATTATTAAGTCTTCCCTTATTCCTTATATCCTATGTAAGGTAAATTTCTTAGATTTTGATTATCATCTAATCCAACCCCTATTACAAATTTGTCTTCAATTTGAAATCCAATATAATCCACATTTAGCTCAATTACTCTTCTTGAAGGTTTGCTTAACAAAGTTGCTATTTTTACACTATTAGGATTTTTTGATTTTAAATGTTCTAATAAAAAGTCTAAAGTTCTTCCTGTATCTACAATATCTTCTACTATAATAACATCTTTTCCTTCTATACTTTGTTTTATATCTTTGTGTAATGTAACTTTTCCTGTACTTTCTGTTCCTTCATAACTTGATACTTCTATAAATTCAAAAATTATATTATTTTTTATTCTTTTTGCTAATTCCCACATAAATGGAACAGAGCCTTTTAAAATTCCTAAGAATACTATATCTTTTCCCTTATAATCTTTTTCAATCTCTTTTGCTAATTCATCTAATCTTTTTTCTAATCTTGGTTTGTTTATTAATACATTTATATCATTCATATAAATATGTCCCTTCTTTAATTTATTTTTTATATATTATAACTTATAATTAAATGCTAAATCAACATTAATTTGAAAAAACAGCCTAGAACAAATATATTACAATATGGTAATTACTTGTTTTAGGCCGTTTTTTCTGGGATAATTTCAAAAATTCATTTAACTCTTTGAAAAAACTGTACTTCTAACTATCCTTCCATCACTTACTACTTTAGTATATGTGTACTTTTGTCTAATATTATGAGTGATTGTTACTTCGGAAAATACCTCGTTATCCAGTTTTGCTTCAATATAAATTGACACATCTTCTTTATCAATTATTTCTAGCATTTCTTTTAATAATGGCTTTATATTATAATAAATCCATTCATTTATATTGCTACCTTCATCGATGTTAAAAAGAATATCTTCTACTTTTTTGTCAAATTTTGCTCCTTTAGACGGATATTCCAATACAATTTCTTTATTTTTTGATTTTCTGGTAACTCTTGTTGCACTGTTTTCATAATAGTCATCACTGAATTCAATAAATAAATCCGTGTTAGTACCATCTTCATTTAACTTTACAACAGAAGTTTTATATAATTCAATATCTTCTTTTTCAATAACTTGATTATAATCATCTAATTCATAACTATCTGGTAATATTTGATAGTAAAATGTTCTATCTACTAAAGGCTCTATTGAACTATTTATTCTTCCAATCTCAAATGTTCTTAATATATTTTTTTTCAAATAATGCTTATTATAAAAATAATATTTATTTCCTTCTCTATCTTTAAAATCGAACCATACTGTACGACCATCTCCTCCTGCCCACGTGATTGTAATTGGAAAACTGACTTCATCTAATTGACTAAATAAGTCTTTAAATTTTTTGACTTCTAGTTTGTCATATTTTTTTAAATAATAAATCCATCCTGAAATTCCTCCATCTTGTTCTTGTAATACAAATTCTGATTTATCCAAGATTACATCTTCAAAAAATCCGCTCTTCTCTAATTTTTTCCGAAATCTCTTAATTTTAAACTCATATTTTCCCATAGCATTTCCTCCTAAATAATTATTTTTTGGAATTTCTAAACTTTTCACATAGTGTGAATATATTATTATTTTAGCATGTTTTATGTTTAGTGTCAATTTAAAATTATTGACACTTTTATTAAAAAACAGCCTAAAACCAAATATATTACAATATAGTAATTACTTGTTCTAGACTGTTTTTTATGGGATCTAATTTAAAAATTTATCTAGTTTCTTTGAAAAGATATTTGTAGTTCTAACCATCCTATCTTCTCTTATTACTTCAGTATATGTATACCTTTGTACAACATTATGTGTAACTGTTACTTCTGCATATACATCGTTATCCAGTTCGGCCCCAATATAAATTGACACATCTTCTTTATCAATTATTTCCAGCATTTCTTTCAATAATGGTTTTACATTATAATAAATCCACTTATTTTTGTTGCTGCCTTCATCAATGTTAAAAAGAATATCTTCTACTTTTTTGTCAAACTCTGCTTCTTTAGACGGATATTCCATTATGATTTTTTTGTTGCCTACATTCATAATAACCTTAGTTGTCTTTTCTTCATAACAATTATAATTGAATTCAAGCTTTAAATCAGTATGGGTGCCATCAATATTCAGCCTGCTAACTAAAGTTTTATAAAGTTCAATATTTTCTTTTGTAAGTGCTTGACTATTGTCAAATTCATTACAATCTGTTAAAATTTGATAATAAAACTCCCGATTTGTCAATGGTTCTATTGAGCTGTTTATTCTTCCAATTATATATTTTGACATGTTTTCAAAATTGTATGCGAAACTATCACATATAAAGTAATATTTTTTTCCTACTCTATCATTAAATTCAAATCGAACATATTTAGTTCTCCCATACATTTTGGTAATAATAATTGGAAAGATAACTTCTTTCAATTGACAAAATAAATCTTTGAACTTTTTTACTTCAATTTTTTTATATTTTTTTAGATAATACATCCATCCTGAAATTCCTCCATCTGTTTCATTCAATACTACTGAAGCTTGGCCAAGAATAACATCTTCAAAAAAGCCATCCTTTTCTAGTTTTTTCCGAAATTTTTCGATTTCAACTTCATCTCTTCCCATTTTTTATCCTCCTAATAATTATTTTTGGAATTTTTCAACTTTTCACATAATGTGAATATTATAGTATTATTTTATCATTTTTTATGTAAAGTGTCAATTTAGAATTATTGATTTTTTCATGAAACTTTGATATACTTTAATAAATTTATTAATTAGTTTTCCATATTAACAACAAGGAGGATTTCATTATGGGTAAATTACGGAAAATAAAGAACACAGTAAATGAATATGTAAAATTATTAGTAGAACACCCTGAAGTGTTAAAAAATAATTACAAATATTATCTTAATGAAATTAATGCTTTAGAAAAACAAATTAATTTATATATAGATAATTATTGTAATTCTTTTCAATCTTGGTGTGATACATCAGTTAATGTTTTTTATATTAATGATACTAACATTTTTGTCAAGCTAAAGAAATTATTTCTTATGTCAGTTGTTAACCATCATTTAAGCAAAATTAGTTACAATTTAGCTGTATGTGGCATTTTAAACGATAATCTTGATTTTATAAAAAATCGATTAACTCAATATGAATATTTTTCATAGAACTGTCTTTAAACTTTTAATAAAGTTTTAAAGTAAAATTTAAAAACAAAAGAAGGCCCTATTAATGGCCTTCTTTTGAGGTTTACTTAGTATGAGCTTTCACTTACCTTGACATCTACTCGTCAGCATTTGTATAAGCATCCAATTCACCTAACGCCCAAGTGAGCTGATTGATGCAAGCCTGCAGAAGCATTGTTCCTGTGTGCAGATGTTCTTCCTGAGGTGCCGGTGTTCCATACAGATGATGTGTCTCTAATTTTGAAACAAACAACAAATCCTGTGGTTCCAGGTTGTCCAAATATACGAATTTTTTGGCTTCGTCTACGGTAACATCCGGTGTATCCTGCTGGAAAGTAACCTGCTGTATTCCCAAAAATGAACAGCAATCCTCATACTTTTCGATAAGGCTTTTTCTTTCCGCTGCGATTTTTTTTGATAAATCAGAGATTTCTTTTTCGCTAAATTCGCCTTCTCTTACTGCTTTCATTTTCCGAGCCAAATGCCTTGTTTCATGTGCTGCATGGGTTCTTCCAACAATTTCTCTGCCTCTAACTTCGTATTTTTCCTTGCCTGCATTTCCTGTTCCAGCTGCATTTTTTTCATTTTCTGCATTAGTTCTTTCGTTTAAATCTTTGCTCATAAATTTACCTCCATAATGTAAAATTTTCCAACTGCATTTTTATTTTACCTCATTATGTTACCTTTGTCAAGTATTAACTAAAAAAATAATTTAATTAAATCTTGCACAATTTTTTCTTTTATAGTAATATAATATCCATATACGGAAAAAACTGTATAGTTTTAACTTAAATTTAAGTTAAGTTTATTGAAAGTTGCATAAAAATTCAAAATGAAAGGAGTTTTATTCCAAGCGCCAGAACCATTAATGCAGGTTGACGAGGTCTAGGGTTATCGAAATTTCGGCGGATGCTCTAGTGGCTTTTGCTTAAAGTCATAAGTATTGATACAAAAAATAATAGAAATATTAAAACAGAATTCAATACATTTAAGCGTGCAAACTTTCAATTCCAAAATTTTAATTTTTAAGGAGGATTACTATGTGTGGAATTGTTGGTTACATAGGAACAAAAAAAGCCTGCCCTATTTTATTAGCAGGTCTAAGTAGATTGGAATACAGAGGTTATGATTCAGCCGGTATTTCAACAATTGAAAAATCTGGTTTATCTTTAATGAAAGATAAAGGAAGAGTTAAAAATTTATCTAATTTAAAAGGAATTGATGAATTAGAAGGAACTATAGGTATTGCTCATACAAGATGGGCTACTCATGGAAAGCCATCTAAAGAAAATTCACATCCTCATCAAGATAATTCAAAAACTTTTAGTGTAGTTCATAATGGTATTATCGAAAATTATAATGAATTAAGAAAATTTTTAACTGAAAATGGTTATACTTTTTATTCTCAAACAGATACAGAAGTTATACCAAACTTAATACATTATTATTTTTATAAAGATACCGAAAACGATGATTTAAAATTTTTAAGAGCTGTACGTAATGCTTGTCTTGATTTAAAAGGAAGCTTTGCACTTGAAGTCATTTCAAAATTATATCCAGATAATATGGTTGTTGTAAGAAAGGATAGTCCTTTAGTAATTGGAACTTGCGAAGATGAAAAATATCTATCTTCTGATATTCCAGCAATACTTTCTTATACAAGAGACTTCTATTTATTAAATGATTTAGAGTTTGTTTTATTAACAAATTCTACTGCTCGTTTCTTTGATGCAGATTTAAAAGAACTAGAAAAAGAAACTAAAACAATAGAATGGAATGCTTCTGCTGCAGAAAAAGATGGTTTTGATGATTTCATGCTAAAAGAAATTTATGAGCAACCATCAGCAATTAGAGAAACAATTGGTGCCAAATTAAATTTAGATTCTACATGTGAATTTGATGAATTAAATTTCACAAAACAATATTTATCAAGTTTAAATAAAATTTATATTGTAGCCTGTGGTACAGCAATGCATGCTGGATTAAGTGGTAAAAATGCTATTGAAAAATTATGTAGAATTCCTGTAGAAGTTGACATTGCTTCAGAATTCCGTTATAGAGACCCTATTATAGACGAAAAAACTTTGTGCATTTTTATTTCTCAATCTGGAGAAACAGCTGATACAATTGCAGCACTAAAATTATCTAAAGAAAAAGGTGCAAAAACACTTGCCATTACAAATGTTATTGGAAGTTCTATAACAAGAGAAGCAAATTACTCTATATATACACACGCTGGTCCTGAAATTGCTGTTGCATCAACTAAAGCTTATACTTCTCAAGTTGTATTAATAAATATTTTAGCTATTTACTTTGCAGAAATATTAAAAACACAAACTTCTGAATTTATAAATGCTTTGAAAAAAGATATTTTGGAATTACCTAAAAAAATAGAAGAAACATTAAAAACAAATGAACAAATCAAAAAATTTGCTAAACAAATTTATCAAGAAAAAGATGTATTTTTCTTAGGTAGAGGAATTGATGAAACAGTTGCAAAAGAAGGTTCTTTAAAATTAAAAGAAATTTCTTATATTCATTCTGAAAGTTATGCAGCTGGTGAATTAAAACATGGTCCAATTGCTCTAATTGAAAATGGAATAACTGTTATTAGTATAATGACAGACCCTAATTTAGTTAAGAAAACTGTTAGCAATATTCAAGAGGTTATTACTCGAGGAGCTAAAACTTTGGTTATATCAAATCAAAATATAGATAAAAATATGTTTGATGTTACAATCGATATTCCAGAAACAAATTGTTTTGTTTCTCCAATTTTATCAATTGTTCCACTTCAATTGCTTGCTTACTACATTTCAAAAGAAAAAGGATTAGATGTTGATAAGCCTAGAAACCTAGCAAAATCTGTTACAGTTGAATAATACCTAAAAAAGAAGTCCTAGTACTTCTTTTTTTAGACTTTAATTAACAGTTTATAAACCAATCAAACATAAATCCTTAAGTGTCAACTACCTACCTCACATATTTTTTTACTAAACATATTTTTAACCTAAGAATAATTTTACAATAACCAAGCATACAACACCTGGAAGTCCTAATATACCAACTAATATACTTGTTAAAATATTAAGTCCTATATGGAATCCAAAATTTGCTCCAACTAAATTTATTAAAAATATAGAAATTCCACCTAATACCGAATTAATAACTAATTTCAACACCTTTTTAATTGGTACTATAAATATTCTACCAAAAATAAACAAGAAACATATCCCTGCTAAATAAGTTAATATATTACTATCAATATTCATATTCATCCCTCATCTTTACTTAACACATTACTATGCTAAATAATGGACAAATATTACTGAATTATTTGAATTATCCTATCTCTTCTCTATCTGTTTCATACTCTATTTGACTGATATTATCAATAGAAATTCCTTTTGCTTTAGCCATTTTTAATAAATAATCTAGCTTAGCTTGATTTGCTTTTATTTGATAAATATAATAGTCAATTAATTCCATTTCTGCATATTCATAATTTTTATTATCTTGTTTTAGTTCTTCTCTAGTCTTAATAATATTTTTTATTAAATCAATCTCTTTTTCTAATTCATTTTTTTCTTCTATTTTTATTTCTTTTATATATTCTTCTCCCATAGTATTCTCCTTATTTTTATTTTTTAAATATTATATTCCCATTTTTACTGTTTTATTCCAAAAACACTTGATTTTTTAGCCATTTTGTAGGATAATATATGTGTATATTTTTATTTAAAGGGGCAATTAAATGATGAAAATAATTGATAATTTTTTAAAGAAATTAGATACAGATAGAAATACATTTTTAACATATATTTTAACATTAATAACTATCTATCTAACAGTTGATAGAGTTGTAGAATTTTTATTAATGTTATTTACTGGTGTATCCTATTCATATTGGGGACCAATTCAATATACATTTGCTCTTGCTTGTCCTCTATTTGCTTTTGCTTTTTCTTTTGCATCAAAGTTTGTACCTACTAAAAAGCATAGGGTAGTACTATTTTACTTTTATATGATTAACTTTGCTGTAATAGTAATTTCTATGTTCACTCAATGGCTAAATATGGGTGCATGGCTACTTTTAGTTTCTAATCCTGGATATGTCGATATTGTAACTAATTTTTCAGAATTAGTACGACCTGCACTTACATCACTTACTATCTTATTGCCAATGTTAATTATTCCAAAAGTATTTAAATTCTTCTACTTTGGTGTTAATGATAGCTTAGATATGACTCGTTCTATTTGGGATTATGGTGGAATAGATTTATCAGATAAATCAAAAGGACATGGTCCTTACACCTGTGAAGTTTTCTTATGTCAAAATAGTGAAACGGCTCAAATGGTTACTATTCCAGAAAGTTCAAGATATCAATCAATGTTTGTATGTGGTGGCTCTGGCTCAGGAAAAACTTCTTTAGTTTATGAACCTTTAATTGCAAGAGATTTAGAAAGAAAATACTTTTTTAGAGAAGTTTCAAAAGAAATGGGATTTACTGCTTTAAAAACTGGTATTGCAACATTAAATGGCCCATATGATAATGATTATTTAAATACTAATTTTAATTTAAATATGCTTATTCCTACTTCAGGAAATGAAGATGTATATAAAGCATATATGAAAAAAATGATATTAGACTCATCTTCTGAAATAACTTATCGTAATTGCGGTGTTACTGTTTTATCACCTGATAAAGAGATTTTATCTGATATGATTGGTGTATGTAAAAACTTTGGTTTATCTTATAATATAATAGATCCCGCAGATAAAAATTCAATTGGTTTAAATCCTTTTGTTTATGATGATGCAAATAAAATAGCGATTACTATATCTTCTGTTTTGAAATCTATGTTCAATATTTCTAAAACAGAATCTGATGAAATTTACAGAGATGATATTATTACACAAGCAATTGAAAACTTGTCATTGCTTTTAAAAGAAATGTATCCTAGAATGAATGATGGTGTTTTACCTAATTTATCTGATATGTTAAAAATGCTTACAAATTTTGATTTAGTAGAAAAAATGGCAGAAATTTTATCACATGATGAAGAATTAAAAGAAAAATATAGTGTTCAATTAGCCTACTTTAGAACTCACTTTTATAAAAATGGTTCTAATAGAGCTGTAACAGAAAAATATATATACACTGCCGTATCTCAATTAGATAATCTACTTCGTCTGCCAGGAGTAAAAACAATTCTATGTAATAGATATAATAACTTAGATTTTGATAAAATGCTTGCTAATGGTGATGTTACTTTTGTTTGTACTAAACGTGGTGATTTAGGTGCAACAAGTAATAAAGCATTTGGATTATTCTTCTTAATATCTATGCAAAATGCTGTTTTAAGAAGACCTGGTACAGAAAAATCAAGAGTTCCAAACTTCTTATATATTGATGAATTTCCTGACTTTATCTGCAAGGCTACTGAACCAATATTTACAATGTATCGTAAATACAAAATTGGTACTACTATATCAGCTCAAAACCTTGCTCAATTAGATATAGAAGGTTCAAAAGAAGATTATAAACAAACAATCTTATCAAACTGCGCAAGTAAAATATTTACTGGTAATGCTACAATTGAAGAATTACAATGGTGGTCAGAAGAGTTTGGTAAAAAGAGAGAATGGACAATGGGTAATACTATTGATTTCAACAAAATGGAATATGAAGCAAAACATGGTAATGTTAAATGGGAATTTGTTTATTGGTTTAAACCTGGTAAATTACAAACTTTCGGTACTAAGGACTGTGCTTATAAAATAAGAGGAGAAAATGGAAAGCCAGATATTGGTCAAGGTAAATTAAATTATCTTGAATCAAAATATAAAGAACCTAAAAAAATTAAAACATTTGATTTTGGTAAATATTCAGATGGAGTTACAACAGATACTGAAGATAATACCGACTCAAATGCAAAGAAAAAATTTGATATTAAAAACTTAGACTTTATAGATGACAGAAATGAATATAACCCTGTTCAAACAGATACAACAGATTCTAACTATCTATTCGATAATGAAGATGCAATTGTAGTTGATTTTAAAAAACGTAAAAAATAAACTAAAAAAATTGGTTTCAATAAATGAAACCAATTTTTTATTATTTAATTGTTTTTAAGTGTTTTCCTATAATTTTAAAATGCTATATTTAATAATTGTAAAACTACTCCTGATATTACACCAATTAAATATAATAATCCAACTATTTTTAAATTTTCTTTCCAATCATGATTTGTTTTAAATAATACCATAAGTCCAACACCAGCTCCAGTTAATAATCCTGCTATCATACTTCCAACTGAAATTACATTTTCTAAATATAAATTTGTTAGAACAACTGATGCTGCACAATTTGGGATCAGTCCAATTAAAGCAGAAATGACAGGTCCTAATATTGGTTTATTTAAAATCCAACTTGCAATTGTGTCTTCTCCAACCAAATGAACTATTATATTTATAATAAACGTAATTATAACAATATATATAAATATGCTAATAGTATGTTTTACTGATGATTTCAATATTCCTTTTTCATCACAGTGGCAGTGTTCTTCTTGACATACATGTTCTATTTCTATTTCTTCCAAATCATCTTTTTTATTTTTTCTAAACATGTGTATAACAACATCAATTATAAAGCCTGCTATCATTCCTATTATTAATTTTATTCCTAATATTTTTAAAATAATAATTGGTGATACTGCTTCAGATATAAATATTGGTAACATTTCATCAGATGTAGATAAATATACAGCTATTAGTGTTCCCAATGTAATAACTCGTCCCGCATATAAATTTGTTGCTGAAACTGAAAAACCACATTGTGGAAATATTCCTAGTATACTACCAAAAAATGGTCCCCATTTTCCAGATTTTTGTATTGTTTTTTTTGATTTTTCTCCCATTTTATGTTCTATATATTCCATAATTAGATATGTAATAAATAGAAATGGTAATAGTTTTATGCTATCTATTAATGTTTCTTCTATAATTTCTATCACATTCTATTCCTCCTTTTAGTTAAGTTTTTACTTTATGTAACTATCATATTATACTAAATTATTTTAATGATTGCAATAGTGGTTTTTAATTTATATCTTTATATATAAATTAAAAAGAACTTTGCAATATTCTTATGCAAAGTTCAACTTTTTTTATCTTCTTCTATAGCATCCACAAAAATTTCCTGTTCTTCCATTTGTATTATTATTTGGGAATACATTTGCTCTAACTGCTATAGAATCATTTGATGTATTACAATTACAAGAACATCTTCCACTATCTGAATTATTATTTGTTCCATAACTTGAATTTATTGTTAATAATTCATTTTCTGTTTCTCCACAACCATTGCTACTTATTGTTAATAAATTCTTGCCATTTCCTCCATCATTGTTAGAGCAATTTCCTGTTATTGATAATAGTTGTGTTCCATTGTTAGTATTTCTTGTATTATTAGACCTTCCGCAACAATTATCATTATTGCCTTCCCTTCTGTCTAGTTCTCTTAATATTCTACAAATAATTTTAGTTAATACTGCGGTTATAAATGAAAGTATTGTATATGCTATTGTAGCTACTAAATATATCAAATTTCCAATTACGAAAGTTACAACTAAAAATATTGCAAATATTATTGATGCTACTAAAAATGGGCATTTAAGAATTTTTTGTAGTGCAATTGATACAATAATTACTGCTATAGGCAAAGCAAAAAATAATAGTAATAAGTTCATACTCTTTCTCCCTTCACTGGTTCCATTTGTTTATTATAAAATGAAAATTATTATTCCTATTTTATAATACTTTTACTATATTTTATGCTTTTGGTTGTTTTTGGTTACTTTATGTTTTTTATTATCTTTCTAGTTATTGTAGTTAACACAAACTAAGTATAATCCTTGTGGCGGTAAGGTCTTACCCGCATTTGTTCTATCTTTTGATTCTATGATTTTTTCTATGTCTTCTGGTTTTATTTTTCCTGTTCCAACATCAACTAAAGTTCCAGCTATAATTCTAACCATATTATATAGAAATCCATTTCCTGTAAGTTCTATATATATTCTATTATTTGGCATTTTAAGTACTTCTGCTTTATAAATTGTTCTGATACTACTCTTACTGCTTGTTCCACTTGCTTTAAATGCTTTAAAATCATGTTCTCCTTCAAAGTATTTTACAGCTTGCTTCATTTTTTCTATATCTAATTTATATGGTATATGTGTCTCTAAATTTCTATATATTGCTGATGGAATTTCGCTATTATTAATTATATATCTATATGTTTTTCTTTTACAGCTAAGTCTACTATGGAATCTTTCTTCGACTTCTTCGGCTTTTACTATACGTATAGATTTTTTTAAGTTACAGTTGATTGCTATTGACATTTTTTCTATTGGTATATTACTATTAGTTTTAAAATTAGCAACTTGTCCTAATGCATGTACTCCTGCATCTGTTCTCCCTGAGGCTTGTAAATCCACATTTTCTCCTGTAATTGTCTTAATTGCTTGTTCTATGGTTCCCTGAATGTTTAATTTACTTGGTTGTTTTTGCCATCCATTAAATTCTTTTCCATCATATTCTATTGTTAATTTTATATTTCTCATATCTTTTTTACTTCTTCATCAGATCCTTTTTTATCTTTATTTGAATTTTCTTCTTTATTTATTTTTTGTTTTATTTTTTCTATTTTGTTATTTTTTACTGTTGTTTTTTCTGTAAATCTTTTTGTTACTATATTGCTTATTAATATTTTCTTTAATGTGTCTTCTCTTACATCTGCTATTAATGTTCCATCTTTAGCCACAGATATTTTTCCTGTTTCTTCTGATACAACAACAACTATACTATCTGATTCTTTAGAAATTCCTATTGCTGCTCTATGTCTTGTTCCTAGTTCTCTTGCTATATCTTTATCATCTGCTAATGGTAATACACAGGCTGCTGCTGCTATTTTATTATTGCTAATTACAACTGCTCCATCATGTAAAGGTGTTTTTGGAGTAAATATATTTACTAATAATTGTGGTGATACTTCTGAATTCATTGGAATTCCTGTTGCTATAATATCTTGAATGTTTATATCTCTTTCTAAAACAATTAATGCTCCTGTTTTAGTCTTTGATAATTCTGTTGCTGCAATAACAACTTTATAAATATCTTCTTTTGTTTTTGATGCAATATCACTTTGGATTCCTAAAAATTTTGTAAATTTGTTTGTGCCTAATTGTTCTAGTCCTCTTCTTAATTCTGGTTGGAAAATAACAATTATGGCAATTACTCCCCAATTCATTATTCCTGTTAATATTGAATTTAATATATATAAATTTAGCAATCCACTAATCCAGGTTGCAATTATTAAAAATGCAATTCCTTTTGCTAATTGCCATGCTCTTGAGCCTTTGACCATTTTTACAAAACAATAAATTAAAAATATAACTATTGCAATGTCTAAAATTGTTGTAAACATATTAATTGGATTGTTTTTCAAATTTTGAAACATATGTACAATATTTTCATTATAAAGTGTAGTCCAATTACTTCCTATAATTTTTCCCATTCTTACTACCTTTCCTTTTCAAAGCCTTTCTTTGATGAACAAAAGCGGACATTAATAACATTGCACTTATTAAAACATTTTAAAGTCCGCGCCTTTGTATTCTGTATTTATATTAATGAATATATTAGTGTTCCAGCTACTGATAAAATCATTAAAATAGCTAATATTCCTGCCATTATTTTTACAAATACTTGTCCTCTATCATAATTTTTTTGTTCTTTTGTTTTTATGTTTTTCTCTTTTTTTATTTTCATGTGTTTTCATCCCTTTCATAAGTATTTTTTATTTTTAAAAAATTTGCTTACTAAACATTTTTTGTAAAATCTAGTTATATTATAGCACTTTTATTTTTCTAAATTCAATATTTTTTGAAAAATACCATATAATTACTATATCTTTTCTATAATTGTTTGAATTTTTTTGCAATACTCAGGTGATATTTTTATAATATCATTTACTTGTTTTTTCGCTAATTCTAATTTTGTTGTGTCATTAGCATGAATTTTTCCTAATATCTCGCCCTTTTGTACTTTTGTTCCCACTTTTTTATCTAGTTCAATTCCTACTGCATAATCTATGTTATCTTCTTTTTTTATTCTTCCTGCTCCTAAATTACAAGCAACTTTTCCTATTTCCTCTGCATTAATTTCTTGTATATATCCATCTTGACTTGCCAATATTTTCTCTGTAAATTGTGCTTTTTCAAATTTATCTGTATCTTCTAAATATGAGATGTCTCCACCTTGGTTTTGTACCATTTGTTTTAATTTATTAAATGCTTTTCCGTTTTGTATATTTTCAAGCATTTGTTTTTTGTTTTCTTCTAAATTTTCCCCTAGTCCTGCTAGTCTTATCATATATGCACCTAATTCTAATACTACTTCTTTTAAGTCTTGTGGCATATCTCCTTTTAAAAAGTGTATGGCTTCTTTAACTTCTAAATTATTTCCTACTGCTTTTCCTAAAGGTTCATCCATACTTGTTAAAACACATACAACTTCTCTATTAGCTAGTTTTCCTATTTCTATCATTTCATTTGCTAACTTTTCGGCATCTTCAATATTTTTCATGAATGCACCTTTTCCAACAGTAACATCTAAAACTATTTTTTCTGCACCACTTGCTATTTTCTTACTCATAATGCTTGATGCAATTAATGGAATACTTTCTACACAAGAAATGCTATCTCTTAGTGCATACAGTTTTTTATCAGCTGGCGCTAAATTTAAAGTTTGTGAAATCATACTTATTCCAATATTTTGAACATTTTCTATAAACTTGTCTATATCTATACTTGTTTTGTATCCTGGAATTGATTCCATTTTATCAACTGTTCCACCTGTAAAACCTAACCCTCTTCCTGACATTTTAGCAACAGGTACACCTAATGATGCAACTAATGGTAATAAGCAGATTGATACTTTATCACCTACTCCTCCTGTTGAATGTTTATCTACTATTATTTTATTAAGTTTTGATAAGTCTAGAATTTCTCCAGAGTTAGCCATCGCTATTGTCAAATCTGTAGTTTCTTGTTTAGTCATTCCATTTAAAAAAATTGCCATTACTAATGCAGCTGCTTGGTAATCAGCAATTTTTCCATCTACATATCCATTTATAAAATATTCGATTTCGTCTTTTGTTAATTCTTTCTTTTCTCTTTTTTTCTCTATTATTTCTAATATGTTCATTTTTTATTTTCATTCCTTCCTTAATGTACAACTGGTTGAAAAATAATTTTTTCATTAGATAAAATGTCCTGTAAAACTTCTTCTATGTATTGGACATAGTCCATATTCTTTAATTGCAGCAATATGTTTTGCTGTTCCATATCCCTTATGTTGTGCAAATCCATATTGAGGGTAAATGCTATCCCATTCTCTCATAATTCTATCCCTTGTTACTTTTGCTATAATTGAAGCAGCCGCAATTGAATAACATTTTGCGTCCCCTTTTATTATTGATTCATATGGTACTCCGTCAGTATCAATATGTTGTAATGCATCTATTATTACTAAATCTGGTCTAACATCAAGTCCTTTAACAACACTCGTTACTCCATGTTTTGTTGCGTTTAAAATGTTTATATCATCTATTACATCCTGTCCTATAATTGCTACTGAATAACTTATTGCTTCTTCTAATATTTGGTCATAAAGTAATTCTCTTTTCTTTTCAGATACTTTTTTTGAGTCATTTACTCCTTCTATCATAGAATCTTCTGGCATAATTACTCCTGCTACTACTACTGGACCTGCTAGTGGTCCTCTCCCTGCTTCATCTATTCCTACTATATTTTTAAATTGTTTTTGGTGTAATTCTTTTTCTATTTGTTTTAATTTTGTTAGTCTTTCTAATTCTTTTTCTTTCATATCTATTTTTTACTTTTATAATCCTTTTTTTATTTAGGTTTTAAGTTTTTACCTATAACTTTTTAATACATAATTTTATTAATCTATAATAATTACAATACATAATTTATCATTTTTAATGTCTGCAATAATGTTATTAATTTATAATTACTATATTTTTCTATTATTTAGTTTTAAGCTTGTAGATTTTTTATTTCGGTTAATGAATAATATGTTTTGTCATCTTTTTTAAATCCTTTTTGATTGTATATTTCTGCTTCGTCATTTTTAATATCGTATTTTACAATATACCATCCTTTTTTGTCATTAGATTCTACATTTTTTAGTCCCATTTTTTCTAAATCTTCTGTTGTAAGTTTATAATAATATATGTAGTTTGTGTTATCTTGTGTAATTTGTTCTGTTGTTATATTTATGTTTCCATCAAATATATTACCATCTGTTATTTCTGTCCCTTTTAAATTTTCTTTTGCTTTATTTACTCTATTAGTTTTCTCTTCTTCTGTTACCTTATCTATATTAGTTCCTAAGTTAAAATTTGCATTTTCTAAATATTCTTTTGATTTTGTTTGTATTAGTAACATATTTGTTCTTAAATTTTCTAGTTGTGATATTTTTATTGCTTTATCTCCTTGTCCTATTGAAATTCCTGCAAGTATTAATATTACAATTATTGTTACAACTAATGCTACCATTGTTATTCCTTTGTTACTTTTCAATATAATTCTCATCCTTTCAATAAATTTATATTTTAAATTTATTCTTTATTTATTTTTTCTTATTATATCAATTTTGTTTTTTTATTTCAAGCAGTATTAAATAATTACATTTTTTTCACAAAAAATTCACAATTGTATTGTATTCTAATATAGAATTAGGTTATTATATAATTATAAATTTAATGTTTTATTGGGAGGTAATATAATGGACGAAAATCAAAAACAAGATGCTAAATTTACTGCTATACCAGTAACAGGAAAAACATCTTATGAAAAAAAGGAAAAAAATAAATCTGGTTTTGGAAAGAGTGTATTAATACCATTTGTTAGTGGTGTTGTTGGATGTTCTGTAGTAATTGGAACATGTTTTGGTGTTCCATCTATAAAAACTAAGTTATTGGGACATTCTACATCTAATATTAGTACATCTAGTAGTAACTCTACATCTTCAAATGGATATGTAGACCAAATTTCATTAAATAATTTTTCAGATACAGCTGTATATGCTGCAAATAAAATCTTACCATCTATTGTTGGAATAAAAATTGAATATTCAGTTAATACAACTTCAATTTTTGGTAGAAGTAATACTTCAACTGCAACAGCTTCTGGTTCAGGTATTATTATTAGTGAAGATGGATATATTTTAACAAATAACCATGTTGTTTCTTCTAGTTCTTCTGAATCAAATTCTTATTATCAAATTTCAGAAGCTACAAAAGTTTCTGTCACATTATTTAATGATGAAACAGAATATGAAGCTAAAATTGTTGGTCAAGATGAACAAACTGATTTAGCTGTAATAAAGATTGAAAAAACTGGTTTAACAAAAGCTGAATTTGCTGATTCTGATAGTGTAAAAGTTGGTGAATTTGCAATGGCAGTTGGAAATCCTGTTAATATGACAAGTACTGTTACAACTGGTATTGTAAGTGCTGTTAATCGTAAAATAACAGATTCAGAAGGTAAAACATATACTTGTATTCAAACAGATGCTGCTATAAACTCTGGTAACAGTGGCGGAGCTTTAGTTAATAGTGAAGGAAAAGTTATTGGTATTAATACATTAAAACTTTCTGGTACAGGAATTGAAGGAATTGGTTTTGCTATTCCTATAAATTCTACTACTGACATCACATCACAATTAATTCAATATAGTAAAGTTAAAAGGCCTTATATTGGAATATCAGGTATTAATTTAACAGAGGAAACAGCTAAAACTTATAATTTAGTTGTTGGTGTATATGTAAAAACAGTAGAGGATTTCTCAGCAGCAGAAAAAGCTGGTTTAAAAGCTGGAGATGTAATTGTTGAAGCTGAAGGTAAAAAAATAACAACTATGGATGAATTAAATGAAATTAAAAATGCTCATCAAATTGGTGATGAAATAAATGTTAAAGTAAATCGTAACGGAAAAGAAAAAGAATTAACTATTACTTTAGGTGAACAACCTTAGTTTTTAAAGTAGAATTTGAATATATATCAAGTTCTACTTTTTATATTTTAGTAAAGTTCCACTAATTTTATATAATATTAAAGACAGAATTTTCACTTTTAGTTCACAAAAAGGACAAATTTAAATTTTATAATATTAGCATAGTCAGAAAGAAATATCATCTGACTTGATTATAAAAACATCCCCTTTTATTTTCAAAAAAGAAAACCACATTTAATATATCATTAAATATGGTTTTCTTTTTATATTACAATAATATCATATTCACTTGTATTCGAGTCATTTCCATATGCATATATTATATATAAATTTTTATTTTTAATAAAAAATTCTGTTGAATTTTCTATTTTATACATAGCATCTTGTAAGTCTCTTGTAAATACATTATATCCTAAATCAATTAGTTCTTGTGCTTTTTTATTTTCTTTTTTTATATCATCATCGATTTTGTTTTGTACTTGTTTGCTATCTAATCCATATATTTTCAAAACATCTTGCAAAGTTAATTCTTTATTTGTTTCTAAATTAAAATTATATGTTTGAATTAATACTCTTTGTGATGATGTATTTTCTTTTAAATCTGCATATATCATTACTGATAATATATTATTTTCAATATTTGCAGTGTATTTTGTTGAATATATTGTTGTTATATCTTCATTTTCTAATATTTGCTTTGCTTTTGCTTCAAATGTATTTACTATTTCTTCATTCCATCTTTGTATTTTACTGTTTTTTATGTTTATATATGGTAATACAACATTAATTTCATAATTATTATTTGTCTCTATTTTTTCATAATTTGTATAAACTATATCTTTGTTTTCATCGATTTTTGTTACATTAACATTGTTGTTATTATAAAATTTATTGTCATATAAATTAGCGAAATTTGCCTTTAGCTGTGCTTCTTCTTGTTCTGTTTTATTTATAATCTTATTTATTTTAAATATACTATCTATTGTATCATTTCCTAATATTTGAATTCCCACAACTACTGCTATTGCTAAAATGCATGCTATTGCAGCTATGCTATAAATAACTATTGTTCTTTTCTTTATTTTTTCTTTTTCTGGTAATACTACATTCATAACTTTCTCCTTTGCTCTAATAAAAGTATATCATTAGTTTGTATGTCAGTCAATTATGTCTTTATTTAAATTTCAGTATTTATTATTGTTTGGTGATTTAATTTCAATTTTTTATTAATTTATAAATGTTTATGTATTGTAAAAAAATATTTTTTGATTTATACTTGTATAAGAAATTATATATTATAAGAGGTATTTATGGAACCACTATTTATAAATAAAACAAAATATTCAAAACAAGTATATAAAAGATTTATAGAATTTCATCAAAATAAATATGGCAAACAATATTCACTTTATACTATTGTTGTTGTTTTATTATTTATTTTTTGTTTAACAATGCAAATAAGATATGCTAATTTTCAACTTGCATCTATTTTTATTTTAGCTATGGTATTGTTTTTATTGTGGAGATTTTTTCATCCAATTAAAGAGCTTAAAGATGAATTAAAATCTGATAAATTACAAAAAGAACAAACTTTTAAGTTTTCCTTTTATCCTAATTTTTTTATAATTTCTAATGGTTCTGAAAAAAACAAATGCTATTATTGGAAATTATATAAAATTTTTGAGACTTCAGATTTTATTTATTTATATATAAATAAGAAGTATGCTTTTTTACTTGATAAAAGATGTTTTCGTGTTGGGAATTATAATGATTTTACATCTTTTATAAATAAAAAATGTTGGCTAAAAGTCCATTTCTTTTTGTAGCATTATTGTTACTGGTCCATCATTAATTAGACTAACTTGCATATCTGCTCCAAATACACCTGTTTCTACATTTTTTATTTGTTCTTTGCATTTTTCTATAGCATACTTATACAGTTCATTTGCAAATTGTGGCTTTGCCGCTTCTGTAAATGATGGTCTATTGCCTTGTGTACAGTCTGCATATAATGTAAATTGTGAAACTAATAAAAGTGAACCTTCTACATCTTTTAATCCTAAATTCATTTTTCCATTTTTGTCTTCGAATACTCTCAAATTTATTAATTTTTTTATTAAGTAGTCAGCTGTTTCTTTAGTATCAGTATGTGTAATTCCTATTAATACTAAAAATCCTTTTTCTATTCTTCCAACTGTTTGTCCATCTATATCTACTTGTGCTTTTTTTACTCTTTGTATTAAAAATTTCATTTTTTATTCTCCTTTTATTTAATGTAAAAATGGCAGTCTGCGATAAGCCTCGCTCTGCCATTTTCTTTTCAGGACTCTTGCACTTCATACTGGTGGCATATTTCAGCCATACACTGGATTTCTTCTAAGTATCTTACTCCACATTTTCTTCTCCCAAAAACTTCGGTAATTATTTTTCTTATTTTTTGAGTTCGATAATCAATTCCTATGATTTTTTCTAAATCAGTAAAACGGTATTCTTTTTCAGATTTTATAGAATATATAGTAAAGTTTTCTGTATCTATTACTACATATTCTCCTACATGATTAGGATTATAATCTAATTCAGGGCTTTTAATTTTTTCTATCAGTCTTTCAAAAAAATCTGCCCAAATAACTACATCTGTGTTTCTCCGCTTCATTTTGTCTTCCTCCTGAAAATTCTAAAAAATTTTATTCTTTTTTATTTTACCATTTTTTTACAAAAAAGTCAAAGTCTTTTGAGTTTTATGTTAATTAGTTTTAATAAGTGGATTAAAAAAGTAAATTCTATTTAAATTAAATGTAATATAAATAATTTTAACATAAGTCTAGTGTTTTTATTCTATTAAATCAACTGCATTGTCCTCAGTTATTCCATTCAAGTTATAATAAGTATTCGGAATATTCCCAATAATTACATTTTCAATTAATAAAACTTGATTACTTATATTTACAGCTATACTTTCAAATGGTGTTAAAACTTTAACTTGACAATTTACTTGTAAATATACTCTATGCAGTGTCTGATTAATTCCTTGTGCTATAAATTCACTTCTTAAGTCTGTTTCGACATTTCCTGATGTTGCAATTGTTAATTTAATTTTCGGTCCTTCCCCTGCCAAAAATTTTATTCCTGTAAAGCTTCCTACTGGAATAGATATATTTTCTTTTCCCTTTTCATCTATTTTATTTTGAATTTTTACTGCAACATCAGAAATAATTTCATTTATTGGATTTATATTTGCTCTTATCATTTTGATATTTCCACTATTGTCCTTTTCTATTGTAAATAATTCCTCATATTTATGCTCTCTCATTACATTTGTAGCTTGTTCATTTGAAACAATTGTTGCTATTGCTTTTGCTTTTTCTTCACATAGTGTTTCAAATATTGGCAAAATAGCATTTAAAATTACTTTTACAGTAATCAATGAAATTATAAAAATAATTATTACTTTTATTAGATATTGTTTTTTTTTGCTCCTTTTGTTTCCAATAGTTGCAAGAAATATCTTTGGAATTTTAATTCTTGGTCTTGAATATATTTTACTCATAAGTTTTTTCTGTTATTCTTGTATATTTAGGGATAAATAATTTTTGACCTGGAAAGATTAAATTTTTATCTTCTATTCCATTAACTCTTGCAATTCCATCTATTGTACTTCCAAATTCTTTTGCAATTTTCCATAAAGTATCACCTTTTTTTACAATATACATCATTATGCTATAATCTTGTTCTTCTCTTTCCCCATCTTCTTGTATACTATCAATCATATTGATATTTGCTGTTCTGTACATATTTGTGTTTGTTTCCATATCAATATTACAATTTATATCTCCTCCATCTTGTATTATAAAATCTTTTGATTTTATTTCTAAGTAATTATTTGTATTTAAACTTTCTCCATTCTGTAGATTTTCTACTGTATATTCAAATGGAATTTTTGTTTCTTTTATGTCTATTTGCATTCTTTGATTTACAAATATAAATCTTAAATTCATTTCTCCTTCATATAAGATTTTTGTGTTTATTTTATTTTCATTTATAATGTTTGGCTCTACATCTACATCTATTAAACTTTCATTTTCTATATCTTTTAAATTTATTTTTTCTCTTATTTGTTTTATGTTTTTTACACTCTGTTTTTCTGTCATTGTTAATATTTGTTTTGTTTCAAAGTTCAAATTTTCTGTTGGGCTATACATGTCTTGTATTAAATTTATTTGTTTAATTTCATATACACTACATTTTGCTTGTATTTCTATTTCTACATATATTGAATGTTCTTCTTGAGAATTTGGTTTGATTACTATATTTCTTATCTCATAATTTACATCACATAAATTCTCTTCTGTTACGTCTTGTATGTCTATAAAACCTACTACTGGTATTTTGTAGGTTACTTTATTTATTCTATTATCTTCTGTTAAATACATAAATGTTACTTCTGCTTCTGCTTTTGTTAACACTTTGTTATAACTAATTTTGATATCTTTATCAACTAAGTTAATTTCTGCTTTTAAAATTTCTGCTAAATTGTCTATGCTATCAATTGGAATATTATCTTTTGCATAAATTTTGGTCTCTCCTGAGCCAACTAAAGAATTTACTGTTAGGTCTTCTTTTAAAATTTGAATATTATCAGCATTTTCCATGTTGTTAATTATTTCAACTTCTTCTTTTGAATATATTCTAACATTTACTTCTAGTGTGGCTTTCATACTTATTTTTCTTCCGTTTAGAACTTTGGCTTCAATTGATTTTATTTTGATGTCTGTAATGTCATCCATTCCTTCTTTGCAGTTTTGAATTCCTATGTTTTCAGAAAAATCTAAGCTTGCATTCAATCCTCTTACAGTGTCTTCACTTCCATCAGGCATATACATTATGTAGGTATTTATTGTTCCATCTATACGCATTTTTTCCTCTTGTACTTCTTTTTTGTAAATTGAGACAACACCACTTGTACAAATTGTGTTTAAAATATCAGGCTTTGAGTCTGGAACAATCATATCACCTTCTGCAAATATAATCTCTCTTTTTTCTGCTACTAATTTATTAATACTTAATTTTTCTTTTTGTGTTTCTATCATTTTTTACCTCCTAAATTTTTTTCTTTATAAATCTATATGTTTTTATTTCTATATTATTCCATTTTATTTTATATTCTAGTATACATTAAATTGTTTAGCAGTTATTTACATTGCCTTTTATTTTTTTGTTGGTGTTATTATTATATTTATATTAGGATCATACTTGTATTGATTTGTTATTTTTTCAGAAAAACTTGCTAATTCGTTTGGTATAATTATTGTTGTATATTCTTGATTTTTTAGTTCTTCTATTTTTAGATCTATTTGTTCTGGTTCTTCGATTTTATTTATTTCTATTCCTAACATTTGTGGCAATCTATATTGTTTGTTGTCATTTTTGTATTGTATAAATGTTGCTTTCATATATCTTCCTCCATTCTTTTCTTTATGTATTTTGCTTGTTTTTAATTTGCATTATTCATTTTTTTATGTTATAATATTTTTATTATTTTTTCTTTTTGAAAGGAGATTTTTGCATTATGTTTGAAAAATTATTTGAAGCCTGTGTGATTCGCTTGAAAGAAAATTTAAAAATAATTAATTTTCTTACTTTAACGTGGTTCTATTCAGATGAATGGGAAATTGCTAAGGCTATTGCTTCTAATAGGAGAAAAAAATAATTAAAAACATCAACCCACCTGGTAAGGTGGGCTTTTTTTTCAAAAATACTTGCATATTATGGAAATTTGTGTTAGAATAATTGATGTTATAGTGTAATATAGACTAAAAGGAGGTGCAAACATGCCAAATATTAAATCAGCTAAAAAAAGAGTTAAAGTAATTGAAAAGAAAACTTTAAGAAATAATATGATAAAATCTGCTTACAAAACAGCAGTTAAAAAATTCGAACAAGCTATAGAAGCTGGAAATATGGATGAAGCAAAAGTTTTATTCTCAGAAGCTACTAAAAAAATTGATCAAGCTTGTACAAAAGGTGTTATTGTAAAAAACACAGCTGCTAGAAAAAAATCTAGTTTATCTAAAAAATTAAATGCTGCAATGGCTTAGTGCAAAATAAAAATTATGCATAGTTTTTATTAATAGAAAAAGAATTTCTAAATCTGTTAGAAATTCTTTTTTGTTATATTTACTATTAAACACTTGTAGTTTTATTACTGTCTACTTTGTATATTGAACTTTATTTTGTGGTTTTTATTTCCATTGATTTTTATATGTATCAATGTTAATATTTGTATAGGTGATACATATGTTTAAAAAAATTATTAATTCTTTTAATAACTTAGATAAATTAACAAAGATAATTATGAGCAATGGTTTAATATTCTCTGCTTTTATCGGTTTGGTTGCTATTGTTCTTCTTGTTACATATAATTTTTCTTTTACTTTTCCTATTCTTTTTACTATTGGCTTTGTTTTATTTAGATTGAGTTTAATTTTTGGAATAGAGTTTGTTATTTGTGGTTTTGTCGTTGATGGAATTAAAAAGCAGATGATATAATCAAATAAACCACAGGGGACGTTCTTAAATTGGTTGAAATATTTAAATATGCTTTTTTCAATATTTTCAACCAATTTAAGAACGTCCCCAATGGTTTATTTATTCAATTCTGCCAAAAACATTTCATTCAACATTTTTGGATTTGCTTTTCCCTTAGTTTCTTTCATAGCTTGTCCTACTAAAAATCCTAAAGCTCTATCTTTTCCTGCTTTATAATCTGCAATTGATTGTGGATTTGCTTCTAATATTTTTAGTACTACTTCTTTAATAGCTCCCTCATCTGAAATTTGAATCCAGCCTTTTTCCTTAATTATTTCTTCTGGATCTCTTGGATTTTCAAATAATTCTTCTAATACCTTTTTACCAATACTTGAACTTATTGTTCCTTTATCTATTAATATAACTAGTTTTCCTAATTGTTTTCCATCAAATGGTATAGCAATTGGTTCAGTTTCTGTCTCGTTTAATATTCTTGAAATATCAGATATAATCCAGTTATTAACGGCTTTTGGATTATTACATACTTTTATAGCATCTTCAAATAAATCTGATAAGTATTTTGATGCTGTTATAATATTGGCATCTTTTTCTGATAATTCATATTCTTTTAGATATCTTTCTTTTCTGCTTTCTGGTAATTCTGGTAGTGTTTTTTTGATGTTTTCAATATATTCATCTGAAAGTTTTATTGCTACTAAGTCTGGGTCTGGAAAATATCTATAATCTTGTGCATCTTCTTTATCCCTCATTGGGAATGTTTTTCCAGATACATCATCCCATCTTAATGTTTCTTGTTCTATTTTTCCACCATCTTCTAATACATCAATTTGTCTATCAATTTCATATTCAATAGCTCTTGTAATACTTCTAAATGAGTTCATATTTTTCATTTCTGTACGTGTACCAAATGGTGTTCCTGGTTTATGAACAGATACGTTAACATCTGCTCTTAAAGAGCCTTCTTGCATTTTACAGTCTGATACTTCAATATATTCTAGTATTGATTTTATTTTTTTCATATATGCTTCTACTTCTTCAGCACTTCTTAAATCTGGTTCAGAAACCATTTCTATTAAAGGAACTCCAGCTCTATTTAAATCAACTAAGCTTCCTCCTCCAAAGTCATCATGATTTAATTTTCCTGCGTCTTCTTCTATATGAATTCTTAATAATCTAATTTTCTTTTTTCCTTCTGGTGTGTCTATTTCAACATAACCATGTTCACAAAGTGGTTTATCGAATTGAGATATTTGATAAGATTTTGGTAAATCTGGATAGTAATAATTTTTTCTATCATTTTTACTATCTCTTGATATTTCACAATTTGTAGCTAATCCTGCTTTTACAGCATATTCAACTACTTTTTCGTTTAATACTGGAAGTGTTCCTGGCATTGCCATACATATTGGGCATACATGTGTGTTAGGTGCTGCTCCAAATTCTGTTGGACATGAGCAGAATATCTTTGTTTTTGTTGAAAGTTCAGCATGCACTTCTAGTCCTATTATAACTTCATAATCACTTCTTGGCATCTAATTTTCCTCCTTTTGAGACACTTGGGACGTTGCAAATTTGTTCCATTATTTTTGCTGTTTTTTGTCTAAATTTGTTTTATTTTGTCTCTTTTGCTTTTTAAATGTTATTTCTTGTTTTTTCGACATTTTTCATCATATTTTATGGTACATTTTATGACTGTCCCACTTGTTCCATTGTTTCCATTTGTTCTATTCTCATTTTTTAAATTCTGGTTTATAATTTTCTCTAAATTTAATTTGTTGTTCTAATGTATATGCTGCATTTAAAATTGTTTCTTCTTGGAATTTATTTCCTATTAGTTGCATTCCTATTGGCATTCCTTGTTTGTCAACTCCTACTGGTATTGAAATTCCAGGAAGTCCAGCAATATTTACTGATACTGTGCAAATATCTGCTAAATACATTTCTAATGGATTATTTGATTTTGAACCAATATCAAATGCTACTGTTGGTGATGTTGGTGTTAATATAACATCATATTTTTCAAATGCTTTGTTAAATTCATTCATTACTAAAGTTCTAACTTGTTGTGCTTTTTTGTAATAAGCATCATAATATCCTGAAGATAATACATATGTTCCTAAAATTATTCTTCTTTTTACTTCTTCTCCAAAGCCTTCGCTTCTTGATTTTTTATAAATTTCTTTTAAATTCTTGAATTCTGGTGTTCTATATCCATAGCGAATTCCATCGAATCTTCCTAAGTTTGAACTTGCTTCTGCACATGCAATTATATAATATGTTGCTAGTGAATATTGAGCTACATCTAAAGAAAATTCTTCTATTTCTGCTCCTAATTCTTTGTATTTTTCAATTGCTTTTTGTAACGTTTCTTTTACTTCTGCATTTATTCCTTCTCCAAAGAATTCTTTTGGAACTCCTATTTTCAAACCTTTCACATCATTTTTTAATGCTTTTGTATAATCTTTTTTATCCATATCTTCTGATGTTGTATCTTTTTCGTCATGTCCTGCAATTAGATTTAACAACATTGCACTATCTTGTACATCTTTTGTTATTGGTCCAATTTGGTCAAGTGATGATGCAAATGCTACTAATCCATATCTTGAAACTAGTCCATATGTTGGCTTTAATCCTACAACTCCACAGAAGCTTGCTGGTTGTCTGATTGATCCACCTGTATCTGAGCCAAGTGCCCAAGGCACTAAGTTTGCTGCAACTGCTGCTGCTGATCCACCTGATGAGCCTCCAGGTACTTTGTTTAAGTTCCATGGATTTTTTGTTTTTTTGAAATATGAATATTCTGTTGATCCTCCCATGGCAAATTCATCCATATTTAGTTTTCCTAAATTTATCATATTTTTTTCTTTTAATTTTTCCATTACAGTTGCATCATATGGTGATGTAAAGTTTTCTAACATTTTTGATGCACATGTTGTTTTTATTCCTTTTGTGCATATGTTGTCTTTTATTCCTATTGGAATTCCTGCAAATTCCCCTGTAATTTCTCCATTATCTATTTTTTCTTGTATGTCTTTTGCTTGTTCTACTGCTTCATCTGTTAATATTGTAATAAATGCTTGTACATCTTTTTCTTTTTCATTTATTCTGTCAACATATGCTTTTGTTATTTCTGTTATTGTAAGTTCTTTGTTTTTTAATTTTTCTTGCAATTCATGTACTGTTAATTCTGTAATATCCATTTTTGTCCCTCCTTAGTTTATTACTTTTGGTAATTTAAACATATTTTGTTCTTTAGATGGTGCATTTTGTAATAATGCTTCATTATCTTCAAATATTTTGATTTCATCTTTTCTAAATACATTTTTCTTTTCATTTGCACCTATTGTAACATTTAATCCATCAACTGGTGCATTATTTACTATTTCTGCAAAATTTAATATATCTTCTAAATTTGTTGCATATTTTTCTATTTCGTCTTCTTTTATTTCTAAGTTTGCTAACTTTGCAATGTGTAGAATTTCTTCTCTGCTAACTTTCACTTTAATATCTCCTCCTTTAAATATATTTAATTATATACTCAAATGCTTTAAAATACAATAATAAAATAAAAAAATTGACATATAATAAAATATTGGTAATACTATTTTTTCATAATTTCAATGTGCACATCTCTTAGTTGGTCTCTTCTTACATTTCCTGGCGCTCCCATCATTAAATCTTGTGCTTTGCTGTTTAAAGGAAATGCTATAACTTCTCTTATTGTTTCTGAATTTGATAATAGCATTAACATTCTGTCAATTCCTGGTGCAATTCCTGCATGTGGTGGCGCTCCAAATTGAAATGCTGTATATAATGCTCCGAATTTTGTTTTTACTTCTTCCTCTGTGTATCCTGCCATTTCAAATGCTTTTACCATTATTTCTATATCATGATTTCTAACTGCTCCAGAAGAAAGTTCTATTCCGTTACATACTATGTCATATTGATATGCAAGTATTTCTAATGGATTTTGATTTTCTAATGCCTCCAAGCCTCCTTGTGGCATTGAGAATGGGTTATGGCTAAATGCTAATTTATCATGTTCATCTAGTTCAAACATTGGAAAGTCTATTATCCAACAAAATTGGAATACATTTTCATCTATCAAGTTTAATCTTTTTCCTAGTTCTGTCCTTATTTGTCCTGCAAGTTCTGTTGCCCTTTTTTCATTATCTGCAATAAAGAATATTGTGTCTTCTTTTTCTAATTCTGCTAACTCAATTAATTTTTTCTTTAATTCTTCTGGTATAAATTTATCAATTGGCCCTTTAAAAGTCATATCTTCTTGTACTTCTAAATAACCTAGTCCTTTCATTCCAATTGACATTGCATAATCTAACATTTTTTCGTGGAAGCCTTTTGACATATGTCCTTTTACTCTAATTGCTCTTACTGTTCTTCCTTTGAATGGTTCAAATGTACATTTTTCAAAAAATTCTGATAAATCTATAATATATAATGGATTTCTTAAATCTGGTTTATCTGAACCATATTTTAGTATTGCTTCCTTGTATGTTATTCTTGGAAATGGATATTCTGCTATTTTTTTGTCTGAGAATTTTTTAAATGTGTTATACATTACTGGTTCCATTACTTGAAATACATCTTCTTGTGTTGCAAAGCTCATTTCCATGTCTAATTGATAAAATTCCCCTGGTGCTCTGTCTGCTCTTGCGTCTTCATCTCTAAAACATGGTGCAATTTGAAAATATTTATCTATTCCAGAAACCATTAATAATTGCTTAAATTGTTGTGGTGCTTGTGGTAAGGCGTAAAATTTCCCTGGGTGTAATCTACTTGGTACTAGATAATCTCTTGCTCCTTCTGGTGATGAACTTGTAAGTATTGGTGTTTGTACCTCTAAGAATCCTTGTTCTTGCATTTGGTTTCTTAAAAATTGTAATACTTCTGCTCTTAGTTTTAAGTTTTTTTGTAGTCTTTCGTTTCTTAAGTCTAAATATCTATATTGTAATCTTAAGTCTTCCCTTATTTCTTGATTTGTATTTATTTCAAATGGAAGATTTTTTGTCCTTTTTCCTAAGATTTTTATTTCTTCTATTTTTATTTCAACAAGCCCTGTTTTTAACTTTGGATTTATTGTTTCTTCATCTCTCTTTTTTACTGTTCCATATACAGTTACTGTTGATTCTATTGGAATGTGTGATGCAAAGTCTACTTCTTTTGCTTCTCCTGATGTTACTACTTGTGTAATTCCGTACATGTCTCTTATGTCAAGAAATACTAGTCCTCCTAAGTCTCTTATTGTTTCTACCCATCCTGCTATTCTTACTTTTTTGCCTACATCCTCTAGGCTAATTTCGTTACATGTGTGTGTTTTGTAATCTTTCATTTTTATACCTCCTTCGTGCAATGAACGTCAAAAAACGTCCACTGCAAAATGCAGGGACGAAATAATTCCGCGGTACCACCCAGCTTGAAAATACTTTAATGCTATATATTTTATTTGAATAGCTTTTTTGTATTTTCCACTTTATAAAATTGCTCCAATGTGTTTCACAATTTAGGTTGACCTTAAAGGGCTTTCAGCCGGTGACCCTTTTTCTCTTTCAGTTACTTCTAATTGCTTTGTATTGTTCAAACGCAATGTATTTTTATTATTATGTTACTTATTTTAGCACCTTATTCATTTGTTTGTCAATAAAATTTAAAAATTTTTCTTGATAATTTGCCATTACTCATAGATAACTTCTCCAGCTTTTAATTCTAAAACTCTGTCAACATTTTGAATTGTTGCTAACCTATGAGCAATTATTATAACCGTACTGTTCTTAGAAATCTTATCAATAATATTTTGTATCATTTTTTCTGTTCTTAAATCTATATTAGAGGTTGGTTCATCAAATATATAAATATTAGCCTTATGAACTATCGCCCTTATAAAAGCAATAACCTGTAATTCACCTTTTGACAGCCTATTTATATCAACAACTTCATCTAAGCCATTATCCAACCTATTTAATAATGGCATAGCACCGATTTGTTCCATAACATTTAAAACCATCTCATCTGAAATATCATCTCTTTCTAGCACAATATTCTTTCTCACAGTATCCTTAAAGATATATGAATCTTGTGATATATATGTAATATTATTTCTTATAGATTCTATTGATAATTCATTCAAATCATATCCATCTATTGTTATTTTTCCTTTACTTACAGGATATAACTTCATTAAAATCTTAGTAATAGTTGTCTTACCTGAACCGTGTTTTACCAACAATTGCGGTCTTTTCTCCTGCTTTAATTTTAAATGAAATATTACTTAAAATCTTTTTTTTATCATAGGCAAATGAAACATTATCAAATTCAATATCTCCTTTTAATTTTTCCACCTTCAAACCGTTACTTATATCTTCTTTTTCTTTTATTAATAAAATAGTATTAATTTTTTCTAATGATACTTGTGAAGTTTGGATATCTTCTATTTGATTAAATAATTCTTTTACTGGTGAGAAACATTGTTTAATATAATATAAGAAAATATACACTGTTCCTAATGAGATACTATTATCAATATTTAATGCATAATATAAAATTGCATATACTGCAATAGCCTCTATTAGCACACTTGCTGGCCATGAAAATGAATCAGTCCAAATATGTTTATATCTTAGTTTTAGTTCTTCATTAAGTAAATTATTAACTTTATTTATATTTTTGTTTTCCAAAGTAAAAAATTTAGTTAATTTACTCTTATTATATGTTTCTGAATACTCCTTATTTTGTAAATCTCTCTTTTTCACTGTTTCTTTTTGAATGTTCTTTAATCTTTTTATAAGAAAAAATGAATATACAGCAAATACTATTATAATTGTAGTTCCTATAAGTGCTAATTTTATATTTATCATAAACATAACAATAAACATAAAAATTATATGCATTATATCGTTTAAAATAATTGGTATATCTTCCGAAAATAATGTCTTTACATTTTCTGCATCAACAGTTAATCTGGTATAAATATCGGAAGATGGAAATTTTTCAAAATCTTTCATTTTTAATGATAAAACTTTATTAAAAATTTCACTTCTTAGTTCGCTTAGCATATTGTTAGATAATACATTTGACTTTTTATTTCTTAATGCTTCTACTAAAATTATTAAAATTCTTGTTAAAATATATGATATTAAAATTATTAAAATCGATTTGCCAATAGTATTTGTAGTTAATTTATCAATTATTATTTTTAACAAATATGGTTCTACTACATTTAGAATATTTACTAAAATCAATAAAGTTATTATTGTAATTATTGTTTTTTTATTTTTCTTTACAATATTAGTCAACTAATTCACCTGCCATTTCATATTTATACATTTCTTGATATATACTATCTTTTGCCAATAATTCTTCATGTGTTCCACTATCTATAAATTTTCCATCTACCATTAAATAAATTTTATCCATATTTTTTACATCTGTTACTTTGTTTGCAATATTGATTATGGTTTTTTCTTTCATTTTCATAATATTATTCAATATTTCTTTTTCTGTATTATGGTCTAAGGCTGAAAAAACATTATCTAATATAATAAAATCTCTATCAACTATTATATTTCTTGCAATTTCAACTCTTTGCTTTTGTCCTCCTGATAATTTATTGCCATTTTCTCCAACATTTTCTTCAAATTCATTTTCCATTTTAAAAATATCTTCTAAGATACATGAATAGTTTGTTGCATTTATAATCTTTTTTCCTTCATATTTATTTTCTAAGGTAATATTGTTTTTTATTGTATCATTAATAAGTACTGCTTTTTGTAAAATATAACTTATGTTATTAAATAAACTATATTTATTAATTTGATTTATATCTATATCATTAATAAATACTTTCTTTTCTTCTACTTCATATAAACCAGATATGATATTCATTAATGTGGTCTTACCACTTCCAAATAATCCTATAATTCCTATTTTATCATTTTTATTTATCTCAAAATTAATATCTTCTAATGTATATTTTTGACTGTTTGGATATTTATAGTTTAAGTTATTTACCTTTATAGATTCAATTTCCTTGATTATTTTTTTATTTTTTGTTGTATATATATCTAAGTTCATAATTTGATCTATTCTATTAATTGATTGCTTTAAATATACAATTCCATTTGTAATTTTATTAATTCCGCTACTAATATTTCCAAACATTTTACCTATAAACGCTATAAAAACGGTTAAATCCCCAACTGACATTTGTCCATTTCGTATACAAGTAACACTATATATTACTGTCAATATGTATGCTACCCCTTCAGCCACATTTGTTGTATTCTTTATTATATTGTTTATTTTTCCAACCTTATAATCTTTTTCTTTCATCCTTTTATTTTCTTTTTCAAATAGTTCTTTTTGTTCCATTTGATTATTGTATAATTTTATTAATGTAAAATTGCTTGTGTTTTGTTCAATTATATTTGACATGTTTACATATTCTTTTCTTGCAGCTTCTACTAATGTTTTTTTCTTTTCATATAATTTTAATATAGTAATTAATGTTATGGATAAAATTACAACTAACATCACAGATAAATTTATATTTAATCCTTTTTGGGACATTACTAGTACTAAAATTGGTGTCATAATTAAGTTTGTGGTGTTTTGAAAGAATTCACCTAGAAATTTTTTTATCATCGGTATCTCTTTTGTTAAATATGCTAAAAACTTTCCTTTCTCGATATTTTCATAATAATCTTCTTTTACATATTGTAATTTCTTATAAATTTCTCTCCTTAACTTCATATCTGACGTTCTTCCAACACCATAATAGCATAGTCTTTTTATAGTATTTGGAACTATTATAATTGCGGACCAAAATAATAATGTATATATTTCCTTCATTATTTGTTCTTTAGATATATTATTTTGTAATATCATATCTAATATTCTTCCAGATATTTGTGCAATTAGTAATGTTATATATATTATTATTGTATGAAATATCATTCCTAGCAAATATAATGGTGCTGTTCTTTTTAATTCATTTACTAATATCTTACTATGTTTTTCTTTTTTCATCTTTTGTCTCCTTTTCTATTGATGCATAAATTATAACATTGTTTTTGTTTATTGAAAAGTATTTTTTATAACTATTAAAAACGTTCCTCGATAACTGTCCATCCATGTGTAGCAAAAAAAGAAGTCTATTACTAGACCTCTTTCTATGAATTCATATATTTATATTTAAAATTATTTTTTATTTACTAAATCTTTTAATGCTTTACCAGCTTTGAATACTGGAGCTTTTGAAGCAGGTATTTTGATTTCTTCTTTAGTTTGTGGGTTTCTTCCTTTTCTAGCTGCTCTTTTTCTAACTTCGAAAGAACCAAATCCAACTAATTGAACTTTATCTCCTTCTGTTAAAGCTTCTGTTACTGTTTCAACAAATGCGTTAACTAATTTTTCAGCAGTTTTCTTTGTTTCTCCTGTTTTTGCAGCTATTGCTGCGATTAATTCAGCTTTGTTCATTTAAATTACCTCCTATAAAGTTATATATCTATGTACTTTTATCGCCTGAACTAAGCAATAACTGTACTTTATATTATGACTATTCGCCAACTTTCGATAAAATCCTTCTTTTTTTCTAATAAATTTTTAATTTTTCTAAAATTTTAAGTATTTTTTCTCCTGATGGCAACATTTTTATTTCTTCTTTTGTAAAAATTCTTAAAATTGCAATACAAATTACATATATTATTACAGCCAATGTAATTGCTATTATTGTAGCCAATCTTTCAACAATTATTCCACTTAATACAAAATAAATAAAATAAGATATAATTGACATTATTGTTGTTGCTAAAATCGGTTTTACTACAAATTTCGAAAGAGTCAAATCTAATTTTATATATTTTCTTAATGAAGTAAATGCAATAATAAATGCTACTACATGGCATGCTACTGATCCTATTGCAGCTCCATAAACTCCTATATTTTCATTTGGTATTAAGGTTACATTTAAAATAAGTTTAACAATTACTCCTGTTCCTAAAGATATTGTTGGAATCATTAACTTTCCATATCCTTGTAATACACCGTTTATAGTTTGATCTAAAATTGTAAATATTGTTGCAAGTGAGCTAATTTGTAAAATTAATGCTCCATCATTTGCATTTGGAAATAATAAATTTAAAATTGGTTGTGCAAATATAATCATTCCTATTGTACAAGGTAATCCTATCAACATTGATAATAATAATGAAAATGATGTTTTTTGTGTAATTGTTTTTTTATCTTTTCGTGCTTTTGCTGCTGATATTGCTGGAACCAATGCTGTTGCAAAAGCCACATTTATTGCTAATGGTAATGTTGTTAATGTATCTACTTTTCCACCTAATATTCCATATAGTGCTGTTGCTTGATCTTCTGGCATAAATTTTTTTAAGTTTCTTACAACTGTAAATGAATCTACATTTTTATTTATTGATGACATTATTGCTGTTAATGTAATTGGAATTGATACAAATAAAATTTTCTTTATAATTTTTGATACTCTTTCATATTTGTAATTTACTGAATTTTTTATTTCTCTTGCAATTTCTTTTCTTTCATTTTTATAATACATAAATAAATAGCTAAATCCTAAAAATGTTGCTAGTGTTGTTGCTAAATTAGCTCCAGCTGCCATCCATTCTGTTGATGCATTTGATAATATTGCTATAACTTCTACTATAATAATAGTAAGCAATGTCTTAAAAACTTGTTCCAATGTTTGTGATTTTGCACCTGTACTTATTTTTTGTCTTCCATTAAAATATCCTCTTAATACTGACGCTATTGTTACAAAAAATACTGCTGGTGATAAAGCAACCAGTGTCATTTCTGCTTCTGGAATTTGTAGCCATTGTGTTGCTATTACATGTGCTCCAAAAAATAATAATAAACTTCCTACCAAACCAATCATTGCAAATGTTGCAAATGCAATTTTAAATATTCTATGAGCACCCTTATTATCTCCTACTGCAACTCTTTCTGATACTAATTTTGAAATTGCACTTGGTACTCCTATTGAAGATATAGTTAAAAGTAATGCGTAAATTTGATATGCACCTGCTGATATACCATTTCCTGTATCTCCATATCCTTGTCTATTTGTTAAATATAATGTATATACCAGACCTAAAATCTTTATTAATACTTGAGAAAACATTACGGTTATAACACCCTGCATGAATCCTTCTTTTTTTATTTGTTTTTTCTTTATATTATTTGTTTGTATTTGTTCTGAGTCCATTTTCCCTCCCTTTTTTACTATTACTAATTGATATTTTTAAAATTGTCCTTTTATGCTAAATGTTCTTATTTTTTTAATTATTATAATTTTTATTTTTTATTTTAGCAACACTTTTTGGTACTTTTCACAAATTTTTCAAAAATCATTGACAAATTAGCTTTTTTGTAATAAAATATTTCAGTAATAATGTTAAAATATGATTTAAATATAAAACTTCTCCCCGGTAGTTTTAATTTAAATATCATATATTATAAATAAAAAATTATTAAAATAGGGAGGGTAATTATTACCATGAATAATACAACATATAGCCCAAAAATGGCTGAAATAGAAAGAAAATGGTACATAATTGATGCAGCTAACAAACCTTTAGGTAGAGTTGCAACAGAAGCTGCTAAATTATTAAAAGGAAAACACAAACCAACATATACACCAAATATTGATACTGGTGATCATGTTATTATTTTAAATGCAAAAGATGTTATTTTAACAGGAAATAAATTAGATAACAAAATTTATAGACATCACTCTGGATACATTGGTGGAATGAAAGAAACTCCAGCAAGAGTTATGTTAGAAAAAAATCCAGAAAAAGCTATGACATTAGCTATTAAAGGAATGTTACCACACAATTCTTTAGGAAGAGCTCAATTAAAAAAATTAAGAGTTTATGCTGGTAGCGAACATGAAAATCAAGCACAAAAACCAGAAGTTTGGGAGGTAAAATAAGATGGCTAAATCAGAAAAAATAGTTTACTGTGGTACAGGAAGAAGAAAATCTTCTATTGCTAGAGTAAGATTAGTAGAAGGAACTGGAAAAATTACTATTAATGGTAAAGATATAGATGAATTTTTCGGATTAGAAACTTTAAAAGTTATCGTAAGACAACCACTTACAGTTACAAATACAACAGATAAATTTGATGTTATTTGTACAGTTCAAGGTGGAGGATTTACAGGTCAAGCTGGAGCAATCAGACATGGTATTGCTAGAGCTTTAAATGAAGCAAATAGTGAATTTAGACCTGCTTTAAAAACAAACGGATTCTTAACAAGAGATCCTCGTATGAAAGAAAGAAAAAAATACGGTCTTAAAAAAGCTAGAAAAGCTCCACAATTCTCAAAGAGATAAAAAGAGCTTTTATCAAAATCAATTCAACCTCAGAAGTTTCAATACTTCCGAGGTTTTTTATTATTGTTCGGTAATTTTTGCTATCAAACATCTGCAAGCATTGAAATACCAATGTTTTTATTTTTATATTTGTTTGCCCTTTAGATTTGTAATATACAGGTAATATGCTAGTAATATACAAATTTATTTTTTATAGTCATAATTTATCTAAAACGCACAAAAAACTAACTATGCCTCATTATTATTTTCGGCATAATTAGCTTTGTATTTCTTAATACAACAAATCGTTATTTAAATAAATTTTAATTTGTTACTTACGTGTAATTTACTATTTCATTTATTTTTTCTATTGTTATTGGACCTTCTCTTAATATTTTTATTTTATCAGCACTACAATCTATAATTGTACTTCCTTTTGAAAAAATCACATTTCCTTCCATCATTCCATCTAATTTTGGACACATTTTTTCTATTTCATCTAAACTGGTACAAGTAGGTTCTCCACTTTGATTGGCACTTGTCATAAATATTGGACTTTCTAGTTCTAAAATCAATTTTTTTATTGTTTCTGATGTTGCCATTCTAATTGCAATTGTATCTTTTCCATTTGTTACATATTCTGGTAAATCCTTGTTTTTCTTTAATACTAATGTAATTGGTCCAGGCATAAATGATCTAATTAATTTTTTTGCTACATCATTTACAATAGCAATGCTTTTTATCTGTTCTTCGTTTGCACACATTACAGGAAATGACTTTTTTATTGGACGATTTTTTACAGTTATTAATTTATCATGTGCTGTCTCTGAATTTATTCTAGCACATATACCAAAAACAGTATCAGTTGGCACACTAATTACACCATCATTTTTTAATATTTTAACTATCTTTTCAATTTCATTCTTTTTATATCTTTTTATCATCTTATTTCCTCTTTTCCATAGTATATTATAATCTATAACATGAAATAATGCAATAAAATTTAATTTATGTTAATTCGTGTGCTAAAATACTTATGTACTATAACTACAAACAAATCTAAGGAGGGATTTTAATGAATATTAAAATTTTAAGTTCTTTAGATGTTACAGCTAAAGAACGGAAAGATATTTTAACTATTGCACACACAACGGAATATTCCATTCAGATGAGGTAGTTGCTTGTGCTATTTTATGTTTAATTAATTCAAATATGTCAATCCATATATTACGGACACGGGATAATGAAATGCTCAATCTTTGTAATATTTGTGTTGATATTGGTGGTGGAAAGTATGATCATCACCAACCTGGTTTTAATAAAATGTGAAGATAATGGAGTTTTAACTGAAAAGCACTGTTTTAGTTTTATTTCTTCTTTTTTACCTTTATGGTTTAACTCTAATATTGACAATTTTAATAATCAATTTCTCAAAGCATTATTAACAACAATAGAAATATTAGAAGAAGAATTAAAAACAACAATTGGTAAGTTAATAGCTAAAAAAACCATAATAAATAATTGGAATGATTGCAATTATTTTAAAAATGGTATTTTGAAAATTCCATCTCAAACACTAGATTGGATGGAACTGTTGTTAATATTAATGCAACAATAGTATAAAAAAACAATCCTATTAACTTTGTAATTTTCCCATATCCAAATGGTGGTTGGGCCGCACAGTGTGTTTCTCCATCTTTAAAAAAGAAATTCAATCAGAGAATTGCTTTTCCAAAAGAATGGGCAGGACAAACTGATAAGCTCCCAAAAATATCTGGTGTAGTAGATTCGACTTTTTGTCATAATGGTTGTTTTTTTGTTAGAGCCAATAGCAAAGAAGCAATTATAAAAATGTGTGTCATTGCAACAGCAACTTCTGTTAATTAATCCCTGACAGAGAAATCTTAGTTGATTTCTCTGTTTTTTATATTATTAAAATTAAACCTCCTCGATAAATTACTATTTGCATTTATCTTTACTTTGTCAATTGATAACTTTGTTCTATCAATTCTTTTACTAAATCCTCGTCCACCTTTTCATCTATAATAATTGTATTCCAATGTTCCTTATTCATGTGATAAGCAGGTATTATATAATCATAAGTATTTCTCAATATATCAGAATAATTTGGATCTGTCTTAACATTAAGGTATAACTTATTATTTACATTCATTAATAATGCAAACCATTTTTTATCTTTACAATGTTTCATCGTTACAGATTCAAAATCATCTGGAAAAGGACAATCCTTATATGTATTTTCTAATGTTAAACAATATTTTATTATTTCTTCTTTATTCATAACTAAATCCTTATTAGATTTTACACTATTTATTATTTAATTATCTGTAAACTATGTCATCTATTTTGTATCAATTAACAATTCCTTTGGTTTCTTTTTTAAACTACTTATAGATGATAACACTAAAGATATTATAAGTACCAAAGACATAAATAAAATTACATATATTATTGATTTTGGTAATATATTAATATCTAAGCTTGTTAGAGTTTTATTAAAGCCGTCTACTTCTGCTCCTCCACCAAGTCCACTAGATGCCGATTGCTTTGCTATTTGTTTTGTTATATTTTCAGTAACTTTATTTAATATATTATTTCCTATCATGTTTCCTGTATAAAGTGCCAAGAAATATGAGCCTATATAAGCAGGGATAGATATAAATACTAATTCAACAACAAATTGTCCAAAAATTTTCAATTTTGATATTCCTAATGATAGAAAAATTGCTATTTCTTTTTTTCTAGCATTCATCCATAAAAGTAATAATAATGAAACTGTAATACCTGCAAATATTAATGAAGCAGCAAATAATTTGTTTGCTATTGAATATATACCAGATATTGATTGTTGTAGTGCTGGATAATTTGTTGAACTTTTAATTAAATTGTATTGTTTCCAATTTATATCAAGTTTTTTAATATTTTTAATGACTTGATCCAAATTTTTATCACCTTTTACAAAAAATGTTGCATCTTGATATACTGCAGTATCTTCTGTGTTTCCATAAACTTTTGCAGCTGTATCTAAATCTGTTATTAATGTATTTTCGTAAAGTTCTTGTGCAGAAGTTACACTACTTTTATTGTGACCATCGAAAATTCCTTTTATTTCTACTTCTAGTGTTTCATTTGCTCCTTTTTCATTATCTGCATCAAATAAATTGGACTTAATTTTTATTTTATCTCCAATTTTCAAATTGTTTTTTTCAGCTAAGTCTTTATGTATTAAAATCTTACTTTTGTCATTTTCTTCCAAATGTTCTCCTTCTATTAATTTGTAAGCTCCTGACACAAATTTATTTTCTTTTGATGAATCATTAACTCCTGTTAGCATAACTGTTCTTTTAAAATTTTCTGCTCTTTCTGGTGATTGATTTGCAATTGTTTTTTTAGTTTCTATAATATCATTATCTACCAAATCAGCTACACTATTTATTCTCTTTACAAAAGAGGAAATATCTTCAGATTCAGCTATTTTTTTTATGTCTTTTCCTTTTATATTCCCTCCACCTCTAGGTGTTCCAAGATTAACTCTTCTATTTATTTCCATAGAAAAACTATTCGTTATATTTTTAAAAGTTTCTTCTGAAGCTCTATTAGTAGCATCTTTAATTGCCAAGCTAATCAGACTAAGTGTTGACATAGCCATAATAACTAATAATAATATTATTGATTTTAAACTTTTTCTTGTTACATATGCAAAAGCATTCTTTATCATCAATATACCTCCTAATTAATTTTACTTATCTTTCTTAATTTTTTGTCACTTAATTCTAAAATAATATCAGCAGAATTTGCAACTTCCTTACTATGTGTTACAACTATTACACATTTATTTCTCTCTTTAGCCAATTTTTTTAATATTTCTATTATTTCTCCTGCAGTGTCACTATCAAGATTTCCTGTAGGTTCGTCAGCTAGAATTATTGGTGCTTCTGATGCTAATGCTCTTGCTATGGCTACTCTTTGCTGTTGACCACCAGATAGTTTCATTACATTTCTATTTATCTGACTTTTATCAAGTCCCAATTTTAACAAAATATCTTCTGATGCCTTTTTATTTACTAATCTAACATTTTCTATTGGTGTTAAATAATCAATTAAATTATAATTTTGAAAAACTAATGTTATATTGTTTTTTCTATGATTACTATACCCTTTGTTCTCTATATCCTCATTTTTGAATAGAATTTGACCTTTTTGTGGTTTGTCTAGTCCTGCTAATAATGAAAGTAATGTTGACTTCCCTGCTCCTGATTTTCCTATTATTGCATAAAATTGTCCAAGTTCAAACTTTTGATTTACTGATAACAAAATCTTCTCTTTTGAATTTGAATAATTATATGTTACATTTTTTATTTCTAATATATCCATTGTAATCTCCTAACTTATCTTTGATAATATTTCTTTTGGTTTTTTTACTAATATCATTGCACTTGCAATAATAACTGATAAAACAATAATTACTATTAATATTCCATAACTTTGTAAAAATATTGTAATATTTGATATTAAATTATCATTTTTTAATAGATTATTAATATTTATTGTCGAATTATCAGAATTGATAAATCCACCTATTATTTGATTTAATATCACATTTCCTAAAAATAAAGATGCTACTATAGATGGTAGTGATATAAATATCAACTCAAATATAAATTGAGCTATAATTTTTGCTTTAATTATTCCTATTGACAATAATATTCCTATTTCATAAATTCTTTCCCTTAGCCATAAAATTAATATTAATGATAAAACTATTATTCCTACTGTCATAATTAAATATGTCATAACCTTTATTATATGTTTTATCCCTTCTACGGATTCTAAAGTTTCTTCATATACATCATCATTTTTTTCAATATTGAATTTTGACCAATCAATTTTTATTTCTTTAATTTTATTTAATACTATATTTGTATCTTTTGGACTATCTGAAAATATTTCAAGTTTATTTACAACTTTATTGTTTTCTGCTTTGTTTAATGCTACTTGACTTGATTCATAATCAATAAATACCATATTTTCGCTAAAGTCTGATGTCATTCCTGTGTATTTTTCTTGTTTTTTTCCAGAAAAAATCCCAATAATCTCATATTCATATTCTGTTTTTATTTCATTATTGTTTAAATCAAATAGTTCAAGACGAATTTTATCATTTAATTCTAAATTATTTTTTTGTGCCAGTTCTTCATGTATAATAATTTTTTCTCTGTCATCTTTTTCAATATGTCTACCTTTTATAAGAGTAAAAACTCCACTATTAAATAAATTGTCCTTTCCAGTATTATTTGTAGCTTCTATTGAAAATATATTTCTAAATTCTTCTGGCATATCGTCTCTTTCGATCATTTGCATTCCTTCTACTGCTTTAATATTTGTAGATTTTGCTAGTCCATCATATTGGGGAATTGTTTCTTTTATCTCTTTTATATTTTCTATTTCTTTAAATTGATTTGTTTTAAAGTTCTCATTGTTATTTTGTGTTATTGATAAAGATGTATTTGATAACTTATATAAATTATTTTCTAAGCTGATTGTTGATTTCATTATGTTTAAACATGAGTATAAGCATGAAAGAACTATTGTTAAAATAATAAATATAATAACTGTTCTACTCCTCTTTCTCAAGATATATGCTATAGCATTTTTTAACATTTTTATCACTCTCCTTTATACATATTTAATAGATTCCATTCTTTTTACTACTTTCCATCCAAAATAGTACTTATGCTATCGTATTACAATAAGAAATATTATTTATTATAATTCTACTGTGCATAAAAACATATTACATTTGTTTTATATTATCAAAATTTTGTGCAAAAAGGAGTAGGAACAAAATATAAAACCATACATATATAATTCTACTCACAAAACCTTGCAATTCCTTGCTATTACTAATATTTAAGCTATCTATTTTAACAACAAACTTGTTTAATTAAATATAAAAATGTCTTAAAATCGATTTTAGCGTGTTATAATTTCTCCAAACATGGTTATCAATCCTTTCGTTGTTGTTTGACGATTACATTGTATTGGATTAACCATGTTTTTTCAATATTAAATTAAAAAATGTAGACAAAATTTTATTTTTGCTACAAATATTTTACACTAACACTTTCATATAAAGTAATTTAGAAATTATAAGTTGTCGCTGAGATTATCTTTATGATTTTTCATCAAATTCTTTTGTTCTTGTATTAACACCATTAATAATTTTATATTCTCTTTTAGAATTTTTATAAACTTTTTTCTGTATTTCATCTTCTAAATCTATTCCTAATATTTCTGATAATCCTAATAAATATATAGCAACATCTGCTAGTTCTTCACCTAAATCATCTTTCTTTTTTCTCCAAGCTTCATATGCTTCTGCAACTTCTCCATATGTTAAGCAAAATTCTTTATTGATATCTGTAATATTGAACCCTTTATCTACCTTATTTTTATATATTTCTTTTTGCAATTTATTTAAATCTATTATTTTCATTCCTTCTTTCCATGTATTTTTTATGCGTATACCTAAAACACCATATTCTTTTCCTCTATAAGCATTTTAGCACATATAGAATATTTTGTAAATTTGATTTAAAAATTTTTCTAAATTTATGAAAAAAACATTTTAATAATGATATACTTATTTGCAGGAGGTAATAACGATGGTACATGAAATGAAGTTAAACGATAAAGCTTTTAATAATATCAAAAACGGTATAAAAAAATTTGAGCTTAGGCTTTATGATGATAAAAGAAAAAATATAAGTTTAGGAGATACTATTATATTTCATAACCTAAATAATTTAGATGATACTATTTCTGTAAATGTTCTTGCATTATTAAGATATCCTTCTTTTGCAGATTTATTTACTGATATTGATTATAGACTTTGTGGAACTGCAAATAGCTTAGAAGATAAATTAGAACGTGTTCATACTTTTTATACAATTGAACAAGAAAAAAAATATGGAATACTTGCAATAAAAATACAATTATTGTAATAAACCGTATACAAAAGACGCTGACAATGTCAGTGTCTTTTATGGTGTTATCGATTTATAATGACTACTTTTTCAGCTGTTAATATATGTTCTGTTAATTCTGTAAATGTTTCAGCATACGAAAAAGCTTGCGGTGGTACAAAACCAAACTTCTTTTTAAGATCTTCTAACGAAATTGGGTTACTAAGTTCGTAAACTTTAATTATTGGATAAGCATACTTACATATATTCCATTAGTTAATTCATCTTTTATATTTCTCAAACTCCTTGATAAAATAGTAGATACTGTAATGCCTAAACAACATATACGGATTGTTAATCCAGTTTATCACAATATCATATAAAATATCAAGTCATTTGAATCCTAAATCTTCTTTTAAGAAACTATAGTTGATAAACCTTTTTGGAATATCTCCGTAAGCACCTTTCTTCACATACAGTGACTTTGACAGTTTAGCACCAGACCAATCAAGTACCAAAGGAGCATAAAATATCATAGACATATCACTTACTTTACATCCAAGATAAGATGCTACTTTGTACCTCAATTCTTCTTGGTAAAAATCTGCATAATCACTCCCTGTAATCCTCAGAATTTCAAAATCGTAGTTTTCACTTTGGTTTGTTGCAGTATAACTCATTCCTCTAATCAGATTTCTCAATGGAGAATTGTATTCAAGCTTAGAAATCCCTTCATTGACATTACGGAATACTCTCCATGTTCAGGACAATAGAAAGTTATTGTATCTTCAGTATATACATTGTTGACACTGTTCTTGTCTGTCAAACCACAAATTGGACATGACATTCTTACTCTCAAATTGCCATATTTCTGATCCAGTTTTTTAGCAACATATTCTCTGTTTTTTAAGACTGTATTAAATATTTCCTGAGTTTCAGACTGTTCATTGAATTCGTGTTGATATCTAATCTCATAGTCAATTCCCGTCAATTCCTTATAATAATTAAGGATTTCAAGATATTCTGAAAAATAGTTATCAATTTTACCAGTAAAGTTTAAACTCTTTTGATATTTTACTCTATCAATAACAACTGTTTCACTCGGTGCAGTTTCTATTACCTCATAGAGAATAGTAACCTTTTTCTTTGAGTCGTAGTCTTCAAGTTTCCGAGCTAAAGCAAAAGCCAAAGCAATTGTTTCCAGTGTTCCAAAATGTGGCGAAGAATTTGGCTGTGCACCAACACTTATCTTTAGTTTGTTTTTATGAAGAGTTCCAAGAATATATGGAATAATCTCCTTTTCAAAAACATACGAAGCACCGCCTAATGGATTGTGAACAACACCATCACAGTTAATTTACATAATGATTTCTCCTTAATTTTAAGTATGGTTTATGAATTTATATAATAAACAGCACTTGGCTGGAATTAAATTAACACTTATATTGCAGGTTATGTCAATTGTCAATATTTGGTATCATTTTCCCGCTAATTTCAGCTTAATTTCGACATTCTTGAGCATTTCTATCTCCATTGTTATATATTTTTAGTTGATATATTTCCTATGCGAATTTTTAACATTATTTTGACTTACCATTGCATATTCCATTGTCGTATCTATTTTTATATTTCCCAACAATTTTTGTACTTGTTCTATTGGCATACCTTTATCTATTGCCATTGTTGCCATCGACCTTCTAAATTTATGTGGATGAACTTTATTTATATTAGCTTCTTTCTCTAAATTTCTAATTAAAATTTCAATCCCTGATATTCCTAATCTGTTATAAGGTTTTATAAGTGATACAAATAATGCTTCATTATCATCAGTTCTTGTTTCAAGATATTTCTTTATATACATTTTACTCTTTGCACTAAAATAGACTTCTCTTTCGCTATTACCTTTACCCAAAACAATACAACTTCTTTCTTGAAAATTCATATCTGATATATTTAATCTTGTAATCTCTCCTACTCTCATACCATTTGAAATTAATAGTTCTAATATTGCTAAATCCCTTACATTTGAACAAGTATCTCTTAACTTTTCCAAATTTTCATCTGTTAATGTTTCTTTTACTCTCCTAGTAGTCTTTACTTTATGAATTCTTCTTACTGGACTTTTTACAATATAGTCCTCATTTTCCAACCAAGCAAAGAAACTTGATAAAGTTCTTCTCATATTATCTATCGTTACCATACCTGCATTTGAATTATTTTTATAATCTGCTAAATAGTTTCTTAATGTTTCAGTAGTAATTTCATTTATTGGCAGGTTTACAGCATCAAACATTTTATTTATAGTATCTCTGTAATAATTTAAGGTTATTTTTGAACACCCTTCGATTTCTTTAGATGATATAAATCTATTTAGAATGTCTTCATTATTCCTTTGTATTTCTTCTTTATGACTTTGTTCTAATTTCTCAATTTTATAATATATACATATTTCTGTAAGTATTTCTTCTAATTTTATTCTTTGGTTATTGTCTAAAAAATCTTCTGTTGCATTAATTACTTTTTCTACAAATAATTCTCTCATGACAATTACCTCCTTACATTTTTTTGATAGTTTGCAGTATATAGAACTCTATCTATATTATACAATATTTAATTGACATAATAAAAGATGAGCATATTCTATATACCCATCCGAATGTTTGTATTTTTTGTTCAAATTTCAATCTCAACGACAAATTACTATTTATTTATTTTAATTTTATCCTTTTTCTTGATTTTTTATATTTAAATAGCTTATAATAAATATAGGAAATGACAAATCCACAAACGTGGTTTTGCCAAATTAAGTTTGAAAAAACTCACACCTAACTCGCCAAAGTTACAGATGTGAGCTTTTTTATTTATGTAGTTGCTTATCAACCTAGTTCTTATACAGAACTGCTGTCAAGGCAACGTTTAATGTTAAAGAAAACATTAAGGATAATATTAAAAATAGTATCACTTTAATTATAAACATTACCACCTCTTCTACGATATTTCGTAAAATTCAGGTGGCAAAGCCACATCTGTTTCTCATCATTTCCTATGCAAAAATATATCAAAACTCGGAAGTATCAAAACTTCCGAGTTTTTGTTTTTATTAAACTAAATTTTTTATATTTATATTAAATAGTAATTAACCCAATTAGAATAAAATCTATCTCCATTTTTGCTCCATGAATCAAATGGCTGTCCATTTTTATAATAATTTTGAGGTTTTCTTATATTTAATCCCTTTGATATATCTCTTTTATATTCATTATCTAATGTATTTATATCATATTCTAAATGTCCCATTACAAAAATTTGATTTTTCTGTTTATTTTCTACTAGGAATACTCCTGCATCATTTGAATATGCTGTAATTATTAGATCTGTTTTTTTCTTTATATCATTTTCATTAACAGTTGTATGTCTTGAATGTGGTGCCATAAAATCTTGTTTTAACCCATTTACCAATGAGCTTTGTGTATCACATACTGTATGTTTGAATACTCCAAATTTCTTTTCTGGTAACATAATTTTTTCAATACCATAATGATAATATAATCCTGCTTGTGCTCCCCAACAAATATGTAATGTTGATTTTACATTTTGTTTTGACCATTCCATTATTTCTTTGAGTTCATCCCAATAATCTACTTCTTCAAATTCCATTAATTCAATTGGGGCTCCCGTTATTATTAGTCCATCCCACTTTTTGTTTTTTATTGAATTAAAATCTTCATAAAAATTATCTAAATGTTCTTGACTAACATTTTTGTATTTGTGATTGTCAGTTTTCACAAATGTAATTTGTACATTCTTATCCGTGCATGATAATTTTCTCAGTAGCTGTAATTCTGTATCCTCCTTCATTGGCATTAAATTTAAGATTGCAATTTGTATTGCCTCTTCTTTTTCTTCTGTTTGCTTTTCTTTTAATTTTACTCCTTCTTTTTCCAAAATTTTGTTAGCAGGTAGTCCTGCTTTTGTAATAATTGGCATGTCTATCACCGTTTCATTATTATTTTGTTAGGAATACATAGTTATATACTCCTTTTCCTATAATACCACTAATGTTAAAAAAACTCAAGAAAAAAATATATTGAACCTAAATTTTTAAGTTCAATATATTTTTTCTTATCATTATGCTGCATGGAAATATAGTTTTATTCTTTTTTTAGTACAGTCACTCACTATGTAGAACTCCATTCCATTATAAGTTCCAAAGTCACACCTTTCAAAAGTTTTTACTTTTTCTTTTACCTTTTCAAATGTTTTATTTTCTTTCCATGGGTAGAAAATAATTTTGGGTTCACTGTCTTGTGTTACTACTTTAGGTAGATTAATTGTTATTTGTCTCGCTAATTCCACCATACTTAAATGTGAAAAACTTTTCTCGTCGCCTTTGAAATAGTCAAATACCTGATAAAAAACCTGTTCAAAATCTGTCATTATTTTTCCCTCGCTATCTTCTTTCTTTTAATCCATATTTTGCCAAATCATTTCTCATATATTGAATATCTCTTTGAATTGTTGTTCTTGATACTCCCAATTCATCTGCAATTCTTTTAATTGAAGTAATTCCATCTTTAATGCAATCTGCAATTGCATAATATCTCGATTTTGATTTTTTCATTTTGATGTCCTCCTGCCTTAAAGTGCTACTGGGTAATACATGATATCTACCTTATTGTTTGTCAAATTACTAAAAATGTAAAATTCCATATTGTTATATTTCATTTCTTCACATTCAATTTTTGACCATTTACGTATTTTTTCTACTTCACTAACATCTGTGCAATAATGCACTAAAACCTCAGGCGATGGTTTTGTTTTTCCTCCATTCTTAAAATTATCAGTTATGCGCCGTGCAATTTCAATTATGTCAAAGTATGATGGTTGTTTTTGGCATTCTTTGAATTGTCTAAGTAACTGACTGTAAATTTCTTCAAAGTTCTTCATATTTCCTCCTTGCCCTTACTGGGCGCTGCTTATTTCCTACAACTATATACTTCTATTTTACTATAATTATCACCAAAAGTCAAATTATGTAAATTGTCATTTATTTCACTTGACTAATTTGAACTTTTGAGTTATTATATATCATATTAATTTATATGAAGAAATGAGGAATTTAAAAGTTATGATATGTTCAGAATGTAATAAAAATCCAGCTATACTTTTTTATGATAAAATAGAAAATGGAAAAAGCACAATGCAAGGTTTATGCTATGATTGTGCAAAAAAGAAAGGTATTGATGCAACAGAAGTATTAGCTAGACAACAAGATATCTTATCTAAAGATAAAATCAATTTAGGAGATATGAATAAACAATTTGAATCTATTTTTAAAGATTTAGCTCAAAATTTAGATTTAAATAACTTAGAAGATATAGAAGGGGCTATTACAATTAAAGATATTAGAGAAGATGAGGATGATGATTCAGATGAATTTGATGAAGAAAAGCCAAAATTTGCAGCTGCAGCTATTCCACTTGGTTCAATCTTTTCTAATATGTTTCACCCTAAGAATGAAGACTCTACTAAAGAGCAATCTTCTACTACAAGTAAATCAACAAAAAACGATAATAAAAAAACAGAAAAGAAAAATAAAAAGAAAAAATATTTAGATACTTATGGAACTAACCTTACAAATAAAGCAAAAGATGGTCAATTAGATTTGGTTATAGGAAGAGATAAAGAAATTCAAAGAATAATACAAATTTTAAATAGACGTTCAAAAAACAACCCTTGTTTAATTGGTGAACCAGGTGTTGGTAAAACAGCAATTGCTCAAGGTTTGGCTATTAAAATTGCAAATCAAAATGTACCAGCTAAATTATTAGGAAAAGAAGTTTATCTTTTAGATATGACATCAGTTATTGCCGGAACACAATTTAGAGGTCAATTTGAATCAAGAATGAAAGGCATTATAGATGAATGTAAACAATGTGGTAATATAATATTAGTAATTGATGAAATTCACAATATTATAGGGGCTGGAGATGGTGAACATTCTATGAATGCTGCTAATATTCTTAAGCCTTCTTTATCTAATGGAGATATTCAATTAATTGGTACAACAACATTAAAAGAATATAGAAAATATATAGAAAAAGATTCTGCATTAGAAAGAAGATTTCAACAAGTTATTGTTGAAGAGCCAAATATTGAAGAGTCAATTGGAATATTGGAAGGTATTAAAAAATATTATGAAGAATATCATAAAGTAAAAATTTCAACTGATGTAATTAAACAAGCTGTAATTATGTCAGAAAAATATATACATGATAGATTTTTACCAGATAAAGCAATTGATATATTAGATGAAGCTTGTTCAAGAATAAACTTAGAAAACAAAGATTTATACAGATTAGAAGTATTAAAAAGAGATTTAGCAGATGTTCAATCTCAAAAAGAAGAAGTTGAACAAGCTGATACTACAGAAGATTTTCAAAAAGTTGCTGATTTAAAAACAAAGGAATGCCAACTTATAGAAGAGATTGACTCATTAAATAAAAAAATAAAATTAAAAAATCTTACAGTTCAAGATATTGCAACAGTAATTGAAAGTTGGACAAAAATTCCTGTTAAAAAAATAACAGAAGCAGAAACACAAAAATTATTAAACTTAGAAACAAATCTTCATAAAAGAATTATTGGCCAAGAACAAGCTGTAAGTAGTGTTGCAAGAGCAATCAGAAGAAATCGTGCAGGACTTCAAAACGAAAAAAGACCACCTTCTTTTATATTTGTTGGTCCAACTGGTGTTGGTAAAACAGAACTTGCAAAGTCTTTGGCTTATGAAATGTTCGGTTCAGAAGATTCTATTATTAGAGTTGATATGTCAGAATATATGGAAAGTCATTCTACTGCAAAATTAATCGGTGCACCTCCAGGGTATGTAGGATATGATGATGCCGGTCAATTAACAGAGAAAGTTAAAAGAAAACCTTATTCAATTATTCTTTTAGATGAAATTGAAAAAGCTCATCCTGATGTATTTAATATTTTATTGCAAGTATTAGATGATGGAAAGCTTACAGACTCACAAGGAAATACAGTTAGCTTTGCAAATACAATAATTATTATGACATCAAATGCTGGTTCTAATTTAAATAATAATTCAATTGGTTTTGGCAAACAAACTGTTGACAAAAGTAAAATTGAAGATAGCTTAAAAGATGTATTTAGACCAGAGTTTTTAAATAGAATTGATGAAATTATAGTATTTGATCCATTACAAAAAGAACAATTACTTCAGATTGTAGATTTAATGTTAAAAGATACAATTAAGGCTCTAAAAGAAAAAGATATTTCTTTTGAAATTTCTGAGCCTGCAAAACAATATATTTTAGATAAAGGAACAAATATAAAATTTGGCGCAAGACCTTTAAGAAGAGCTATCCAAAGATATATTGATGATGAAATATCTGAAAAAATATTAAGAAGTGAATTAGTTAATGGTCAAACAATTGTAGTTGATTGTAAAAATGATAATTTAATTTTTGAAATAAAATAAGTATTTAAGGAGCAAATAATGTTTAAACATGTACCAAATATTTTAACAATATTAAGATTTTTATTTATACCAGTTATTTTGTATTATATTTTTATGGGAGATTATCTTTCAGCATTTATATTTTTCACTATATCTGGAATTACTGATATTTTAGATGGCTTTATAGCTAGAAAATTTAATTTAATTTCTAATTTTGGAAAATTAATGGATCCTTTAGCAGATAAACTAACACAAATTTCTGTATTAGCTTCTCTTGTTATTGTAAAAATTATTCCAATTTGGATTTTAGTTATTGTTATGTTAAAAGAGTTTATTATGGTAATTGGAGCTTCTTTCTTATATGGTAAAGATGTTGTAGTTTATAGTAAATGGTATGGAAAACTAGCTACTGTATTATTTTATTTAGCAATTGTTATTTCCTTAATAACAAGACAATTTGAATTAACTGGATTTTGGGTTAATTTAGATATGGTATTATATTGTGTAGCAATTGTGATGACTCTATTTGCTCTTGTTATGTATATAAAATGTTTATATCAAGATGGTTTTATTGATAAAAGCGATTTGAATAAAGAAACTCAAAAAGTAGTTATAAAAAATACGAGAAAAAAGAAATAGAATAAGTTAACTTATAGGCTATAGATGAATTATATATTTCATTTATAGCCTATAAATTTTTTTATATTCTAGAAATATTCTATTGCAGAAATCATTATGTCTGTTTTTGTTTTTTATTCAAAATCTTCTATTAATTGATTTAAATTTTCATTGCCATTAACCCTAATCCCATTTTGAATATTGACTTTGTCTGTCTCAGTCAAATAATCAATAGCAATTTCAGTCTCTTCATATAATTCTTCTTCATTGTTTTCATTTATTCTATATATTGCAATTTTTCCATCTTTATTTCTTACAATATAATGTTCCCCACATTCAGTGTCATACTCTCTATACAATGTAATCTGTGTAGGCGAAAATTCCTTCATTTGCCAATTTTCATAATTATTTTGTATCTCTGCTTCTGTCTTATTAACTAAATTGTTCGGAATATCTATATGTTCATTTATAAGATGTTCACATTTTTTATAATATTTCTGTAATGTAACCATACAATTTGGAGATGCTTTAGGTTCATCTGAATTTGTTTGCAATACATTTTGGCTTGCTTGTTCTTGTAGTTCTTGCCACTCTTCTGTACATTCATCAGTCACTTTTTCTGATATTTTATTTATAGTACTTTCCATGTTACTATTTTTATCATTTGTCTTTTTATTGTATATAAAAATTGCAGCAACCATCCCTATTATTACTATAGCAACTATCAAAATTATTAACCAATTTCTTTTCATAAATAATTATTCCTCCCTGAATTAATCTCTTTTTATCTTTATCTATTATTTACGAATTTTGGTAAAATATACAAAATAATCAAGCAACACTGCTATATATTAATTTAATCTGTTCTAGTTAGTAAACTGTTTTTACAAATTTTATTGTATTTCCATTTGTTAATATGGTAATCTCCCCCATTTCGTCAGTTCTGTAAATTCGTATATTTTTAGTCTCTAAATTTTGAATTGTGATATCTGCTGGGTGACCAAAATTATTATTTTTACCAACTCCTATTATTGCATATTGTGGATTTACTGCATTTAAAAAATCTTTTGTAGATGATGTTTTTGAACCATGATGTGCCACTTTTAAAACTGTTGAATTTAATACTGACTTTGTTTTTATATCTGATTTAGAATTAAGACTTACATTTGAAGTCTGATTTATATTGTCGTGATTTTTTAAATATTTAGAAACAATTTCTTTTTCTGCCACTTCTTCAATGTCTCCTGTAAATAACATAGAAAAATTTTTATATATTAACTTGCATACCAAAGAATTATTATTAATTGCATTTGTTTTTATCTTATTTTCTCCGGCTTGGCCATAATATTTCAAAATATAAATTTTTTTCTATATCTACTTTTTGTCCCGCTTCTACAGTAATAACCTTTATTTTTTTGTCTTCAACTATATCTTTAAACTTCTCATAATTTTTACAGCTTTCATACTGTTTACCAATTATTACATTTTTCACATATATTTCTTGCATTACATATAGCAATCCGACCGCACATGGTCACTATCAAAATGACTAATTATTATTGTATCAATAGTGTTATATCCTCTATCTAAAATATATGGTAATAAAGTATTTTGTCCAATATCATAATCAGAATTTTCACTTCCACCTCCATCAATTAGAATAGTTTTATTATGTGGTGTTACAATTAAAGTAGAATCTCCTTGTCCCACATCAATAAAATATATTTTTAAATTTCTAGGAATAAAACTTATAACTATTATTACTACACAAATAATTATTATCAAAGTTTTTACTTTTTTTATGTTATTTTTTATTTTAAACTTTATTAATGCTATTAAATTCTTTGCTCTTATTTGTGTCATATTTGGTTTTTTAGTCGAATATATCTTATATATAACAAGTAATATAACTATAATAAAATAATATATAAAAATTGAAAATAAGCTTAATGTTGGAATATAAATCTTTGAAAATGGTAATTTTCCTATTTTTGATATATAAATTAATATTTTTATTCCTATCTTTATTGGTTCTATAAACAATTTTGTAATCTGATAATTTATTAAAACAACTATTATGAATAAAAATCCTATTATAATAATTGGACCTATTACTATACTTAATAATAAATTTGATATAAAGAAATATGGATTAAATGTATTTAAATTATATATAGCTATTGGAAATATAAATATTTGAACAGAAATAGATACTGAAATAATTTCTTTTGTTTTGTCTAAGGAGTTTTGTATTTTTGGTTTTATAAAATATTTATATTTTTTATTTTTTATCTTAATATTTTTTAATATAGATAGTATTGACTTATTTAATATAATAATTCCTATTACTCCACCATATGATAATAATAATCCTAAACTTTGAATTAAAAAAGGATTATAAATTAATATTATAAATAGTGATATTGATAATGCAGTATAAATATCATTTTTTCTATAAAATATTTTGGATAAAATCATGATAATTCCCATTATTCCTGCTCTTGTTACTGAAGCTGAAAAATTTGTTATAAACATATATACTATTAACACACATATACAAAATATATAATTTCTTCTTTTCCCCAATATTTTTTTCATTATAAGACTTAAACCTAAAATTACATATGTTACATGCATTCCAGATACTGCTAAAATATGTGCCATTCCTGCACTCCTAAAGTTTTCTTCTATATTTTCATCAATATCATCTTTATTTCCTAATATCAATCCCAATAATATACTAGATGTCTCTTCATCTAATGTCTCTTTTGTATTTGAAATAATTTTAGTTTTGATTTCATTTGAAATTTGAAAAATTGGATTTGCTTTTCTTTCTTCTATTACTTTTACATTAGTTATTTTCATTGTTCCATATATTTTTAACTGTTTAAGATAATTAGAGTAATCGAATCCTTTGTAGTTTCTTCGTTTTTCTGGTCTAATGTATTCTCCCATAAACTCTATCTTATCTCCATATTTCAGTTGTATATCTTTCTTTACCATTATATATAATCGTATTTTAGTATTATTATATTTTGTTTCAATTTTATATTTATTACTAAATTTTTTTTCTTCTTTATTGCTTACAACTACTCCTACTAAATTTATCTTTTCTTGTTTTTCTAGACTATTATAAATTTGCTCATATTTTTTGTTTTGGATAATAATTATTGAATTTGAAATTATTGAACTAATTAATATTAAAAAAATAATTTTTGAATTTATATATATTCTTATATATCTAATATATCTTTTTAGAGATAATAATTTTAATTTTTTTATAGTTTTATTTTCTTTTACTTTTTTATTTTTTCTACTTTTTATATCATTTTTCTCTTCTATTTTATCTCTTTTTGATTTATAAATTTGTTTTATTTTATAAATTGCAATGACTAAAAAACAAAATGGAACTATACTTATTTTTAAGTATAGCCCCACTAATATACCTATTATATATCCTATCATTGCAATGAGTATTGGTCTTCTCAAATGTACTCCTTTCATTGCATTATATTTAATTAAAAATTCTTCTTGCTCCTACATAGTTAGTTTTATAATATCCACTTGCTAATGTATCTGTTGTTACTCCTCTTGATGAATTTGCTGCATGAATAAATGTATTTCCTCCCATATAAATTCCTACATGGTTAATTCCAGATTTTCCAAACATTACTAAATCACCTGCTTGTAAATTAGTTACTGATGTTCCATTCCTATATTGTGCAGCTGCTGTTCTATTCAAGCTTATTCCAAAATGCTTATATACATATTGAGTAAAACCAGAACAATCAAATCCACTTGGTGTTGTTCCACCATATACATATTTATTTCCTAAAAATTGTTTTGCATAATTTACAACATTATTTCCGTTTCCTGATACTGTAGTGTTATTACTTGTTGCTGTGTTTGTATTCGTTGTATTAGTCTCATTTTTATTTGTACTTACTGTGTTTGTTGTATTTGTATTTACAGTATTATTTTGTTTTCTTTCATTTAAAGAACTTCTTGAAGTCGTACTTTTTGCTGTAGATAATAAATCTTCTGAGATATAACCTTTTTTACCATTTACTTCTACATAACTCCATCCATTTTCAATTGATATTACTTTTACTTCTGTATTTATAGATAATTGAGTCATTATTTTTGATGTTGTATTAGCATTTTCTCTTAGATTAACTGTTTGAGAATTTATATACATTGTTTTAGTTGTATTATTTGTTGTTGTATTTTTACTTTCATTATTATTTGATGTCTCTTGTTTTACTTCTGTTGTCGTTTCTGTTTTGCTTTCTGTACTTGTATTAACATTTTGAGTTGTATCAGTATTATTTTCTTCTATTTTTTCTAGCTTTTCAATTCTTACCCATGCATTTGTTCCATCTGCTGTACTAACATAGGCCCAATTATTTAATATTTCTGTTACTTCTAATTGTACATCTTTTTCAATATCTTTAACATCTAATGAATTAATCAATGGTATTATTTTTAATGTTACTTTATCTACTGTTTTATATTTTCCTAATTGGCTTTTAACTGGAGTCACAGTTGTTTCTTCTGTTACTTGATTTTCTGGTTCTGATATATTATCTTCTTCAACTACATTATCTTGTACGGTATTATTTTGTACTGTATTGTTTTGATTTGTCTCTTTTTCTTCACTACTTACTGCTGTATTATTTTCTGACTCAGCTACATTTTCTTGCTTTGTACTACTATTTTTTATTTCTAATAGTTCTGTTTTTAAATATCCTGTAATTTTATTATATTTAACTTTACACCATTCTCCATTATTTTCTATCACTTCTACTTCTTCCCCCTGTGAAGCTAGCTCTAATATTTTTGATGATGTATTTGGTTGTTCCCTAAGTCTTGCTGTTTCTACAGAAATTTTTGCAGTTGTTGATGCTAAACTTATATTTATAAAAAACACACTTGATAAGCAAATAATTGCCATCAATATTATGCTCTTTATATTCTTTTTTGTTTTCATATTTTGCTCCTCATAATATTTTATTCATTTGGTTTTAATATGTTGTTTAGTATATAATTAATCTGAAAAATTGTCAAATCACAAAAAATAGACGGATTTTTTTCATCTATCTATCTTTTGTAAGTTTTATTCTATTTTTCTTAATTTTTTAAATGTTTTTGTCTATAAATGGTAATAATTGTTTTTTTCTTGAAACAACACCTTCTAAGAATACTCTATTGTTTTCTAATTTTTTATTGAAAGCTTTTTCTACAGCGTCTCCTTTTTCTCCTAAAACTATTGCTTCTGAATTGCTATTTAAAATATCTGTAATTGCAAAAACAAATAGGCTTAATCCTTTTTCTGCAATTGTTTTATTAATGGCTTCTTCTAGTTCTTTTTGTCTTTTTAACACATCATCAATACTTACTGTGTTAACTTGTGCAATTACAAATTTTGTTCCATTTTTGTCTAAGCTTTTTGCATCTAAATTTATTAATTCTTCTGCTGAAAAATCATCTAAATCTGTTCCTGCTTTTAGCATTTCTAATCCATATTCTTCTATATTTATATTAGCTATTTTTCCTAATTCTTCTAATGCTTTTTTATCATGTTCAGTTGTTGTTGGTGATTTTAATAATAATGTATCAGAAATTATTGCACTTGCCATTAATATAGCTTCTGTTTTTTCTATTTTAATTCCTTTTTGTAAAAAGTCTTTGTATAAAATTGTTGCTGTACATCCATAAGGTCTTGCTGTATAATATAGTGGTTCTGATGTTTCAAAATTTGAAATTCTATGGTGATCTATAACTCCTAATATTTTAGCATTTTCTATTCCTTCTGCACTTTGATTAAATTCATTGTGGTCAACTAATATTACTTCTTGACCTTCTTCTACTTTTTCTATTAATTCTGGTGCTTCTAATCCTAAGTAATTTAATACATATTGTGTTTCTTTATTTACATTTCCTAATCTTACTGCTTTTGATTTTTCACATCCATTTTTTTTATTTAATATTTCTTTTACAATTGATGAGCAAATTGTGTCTGTGTCTGGATTCTTATGTCCAAAAATTAAAATTTCATTTTTCATTTTTCATTATCTCCTTTATTGTTGATTTTTATCTCATTTCCTATGTTCACTACTATACAACATTTATATCTAAAAAACAAGCGAACACTTTAATTATTTTTTGTTTTTTCTAATATATCTTCTAATTCTTCTTTAGAAAATTCATATTTTTTATTACAAAAATGACATACTAATTCAGCTTTTCCATCTTCTTCTATCATTTCTTTTAATACATTTTTATCTAATGTTGCAAGTGCTTCTGACATGTGTTCTTTTGAACAATCACATTCATAAATTGGTGTGATATTCTCTTCTATTACTTCTATATTATTATCTCCTGTAACTTTTTTTGCTATTTCTAATAAAGATAATTTTTCATCTAACATTCTTGAAATAGCTCCAGCTTTAAAAATAGATTGTTCTATTTGAGATATTTCTTCATCTGTTGCATCTGGCATTGGTGTTATCATATAACCCCCTGCTGATTTTACTCCATTTTTATCTACCAGTACTCCTAATGCTACAGCTGTATTTTTTTGTTCTGATTTTGCAAAATATTCTGCAAAATCTTCTGCTATTTCCCCTGATGTAATTGTAGAAACTCCTATGTATGGTTCTTTCATACCTATATCTTTTATTACATTAATAAATCCTGAATGACCTACAGCTCCTCCTACATCTAGTTTTCCATCTTCATTTAATGGTAAATCTATTACTGGATTTGCAACATACCCTTTTACAACTGGAAAATTGTTTGCTACAGTTACCATCATTCCTATTGGTCCATTTCCTTTCATTTGGATAGTTAGTTTATCTTTTTCATTTTTCATCTCATTTCCCATTAATGCTGTAATTGTTAATAATCTTCCAAATGCTGCTGTTGTTACTGGACTTAAATCATGTATTTTTCTTGCTTTTTCTACTAACTCTGTTGTATTAGCACATATTACAGATATTTTTCCATTATATGCTAAACATTTTATTATTTTATCATTCATGCTTATTTCTCATTCCTTTCCTAAAAAATATAAGCCCGAAAACTGATGTCTTCTGGCTTATAGCATTTTTATTATTGTTGAGCATATGGTAATACAGCAATATGTCTAGCTCTTTTAACTGCTGTAGTAATATCTCTTTGATGTTTTGCACAACATCCTGTTGTTCTTCTTGGTAAGATTTTTCCTTTATCATTAACAAATTTCTTTAATTGATCTGGATTTTTATAATCTAATTCAAAGTTTTTATCACTACATAGGATACAAACTTTTTTTCTTTGTTTTCTGAATTTTGGATTGTAATCTTCATCATAATTTTTATTATTATTTCTTTTTTGTTTTTTATCTGCCATTTTTAATTTCCCCCTCTCGCTTATAATTAAAATGGTAAATCATCTGCTGATGATGTCTCAAAATCTGAACCCATACTTCCTGGCATTGTATTTCCAAAAGTACTTTCAAAGCTTCCAGCTCCCATGTCGCCTTCTCTTTTGCTATCTGCAAAATATGCTTCTTCTGCAACAACTTCTGTTACATAGTGTTTTACCCCTTGATCATCATCCCATGTTCTTGTTTGTAATCTACCAATAATTCCTACTTGTTGACCTTTTTTAAAGTATTTGCTGCAAAATTCTCCTAATTTGCTCCATGCAACAATGTTAAAGAAATCTGCTTGTCTTTCTTCACCTTGTCTTACAAATCTTCTATTTACAGCTATGCTAAAAGAAGATACTAAGGTATTATTTGTTTGTGTATATCTTGTTTCTGGGTCTCTTGTAAGTCTTCCCATTAATATTACTTTGTTCATTTTTATCATCCTTTCGCTATATTATCATAAAATTTTCATTCTATGAATCATATCTTCGTATATTTTAAAGTTTCTACTTTAATTTAGGTCCCACTTTTTATTTCTTTTAATTATTTTTTTACAACGATAAATTTGATTATATCATCTGTAATTCTGTAAACTCTTTCTAGTTCACTTATTGAATCTGGATTTGCTTCGAAGTTAAATAACATATATGTACCTTCTTTGCATTTTTTGATTTCATAAGCTAATCTTTTTTTACCCATGTTTTCTACAGATTCAACTTTTCCATTTTCATTGATTAATCCTGTAAATTTTTCTTCTAATGCTTTTACACCTGCTTCATCTACATTTGGATTAATAATGATAACACTTTCGTATTTGTTCATTATTCTTTCACCTCCCTATGGATTAATAACCTAACTTTTCGTTAAGTAGAGATTTAAAATAGCTATGCTTCTTTTAAAACATAGCTATTTTATCATATTTTTGGCAATTTTGCAACTGATTTTGGAAAATTTGCAAGATTAATTAGAAAATTTACAAGATTAATTTTATTGTTTATTTTTATATAGTTACTTTATATTTTTAATAAATCGTATTTATTTACTTTCGATTACTCTTTTTATCTCATTAAATTCTAAATTATTTATTTCCAATTTTTCTAATTTAGTTTCATTCATTTTTTTCTGTAATTCCATAATTGGAATTGGTATTACTGAAATTATAATTGTTATTAGCCATTGTATTCCATTTAAAGGAACGAGTTCGAAGATATTTGCTAAAAATGGTATTACTACTACTATAGCTTGAATAAATACTCCTAAAATAAAACTTCCAACTAAATATTTGTTTTCAAAAATGCCTGTTTCAAAAATTGATTTTTCATTTTTTACATTTATGCTATGAACTAATTCCAAAAATCCTATTGATAAAAATGCCATTGTTCTGCCCACTTCTAATCCGAAGTATTTATTTCCAATGCTAAAGGCTACTAAAGTAAGCATTCCAAGCATTATTCCCTCAACTATTATTTTATTCCATAATCCGTCTGCAAAAATTCCCTTTTTACTATTAACTGGATTTCTTTTCATTATATCTTTTTCTGGTTTTTCTAAGCCCAATGCAATTGCAGGAAGTGAATCTGTTACAAGATTAATCCATAGTAATTGTATTGCAAGTAATGGTGATTTCATTCCCAAAACTAACCCCATAAAAATTGTTACTATCTCTCCTATATTTGTTGCAATTAAGAAATGTATTGCTTTTTTTATATTGTCATATATATTTCTGCCTTGTTTTACAGCTTCAACAATTGTTACAAAATTATCATCTGTTAAAATAATATCTGCTGCATTTTTAGCTACATCAGTTCCGTTTTTTCCCATAGCTATTCCTATATCTGCATTTTTTAACGCTGGACTATCATTTACTCCATCTCCTGTCATTGCAACAACAGCTCCATTTTTTTGCCAGGCTTTTACTATTCTTACTTTATGTTCTGGAGTAACCCTTGCAAAAACTGAATATTCTTTTATTTTTTCCTCTAATCTCTTTTGTGATATTGTATCTAATTCTTGACCTGTTATTGCTTTATCTCTTTTCTCTAATATTCCTAAATCTTTTGCTATTGCCTTTGCAGTTTCCAAATGATCTCCTGTTATCATTACTGTTTTTATTCCAGCTCTTTTGCATGTTTTAACCGCTTCTTTTACTCCTTCTCTAGGAGGATCTATCATTCCTATCAAACCAACAAAAGTTAGATTATTTTCAATTGTATTTGAGTCTATTTTATTAGGTAATGCATCTAAATCTTTATATGCAATTGCAATGACCCTTAGTGCATTTTGTGCCATTTTCTGATTTTCATTTTTTATTTTATATTCATTTAGGCTTTGAATTCTAATTTGTGTATTATTTATATTTAAATTTTTCTCATTAATTGCTATCTCCTTTGTGCATCTTGCTAATAGCACATCTGGAGCTCCTTTTGTAATAACTCTATATTTATTTCCTATTCTATGAATTGTTGTCATCATTTTTCTATTTGAATCAAATGGCACCTCATGTATCCTTGGGAAATCCTTTTCTAGCTCATCTTTTCCTTTTCCTATATTAACTCCTTCATCTACTATTGCCTTTTCTGTAGCTTCTCCTGTAACTATCTTTTCTCCATTTTCCACAGAAATATCACAATCTGTGCATAAACTAGCTAGTTCTACTGCAAATTTTTTATCATTTGATTTTACTTCAACAACTTTCATTTTATTTTGTGTTAATGTTCCTGTTTTGTCAGAGCAAATAACGCTACTACTTCCCAATGTTTCTACTGCTGGTAATTTTCGTATTATGCTATTCTTTTTTGCCATTTTAGTAACTCCTATTGATAGCATAATTGTCACTATAGCAGGAAGTCCTTCTGGTATTGCTGCAACAGCTAATCCAACTGACGTCATAAACATTTCTACTGGTTCAATATGTTTTATTAACCCCATTGCAAAAATAATTACACATATTACCAAACACACTATTCCTAATATTTTTCCTACTTCTCCTAGTTTTTTTTGTAATGGTGTTTCTGGTGTTTCATCTTCCATCATCATATTAGCAATTTGTCCTACATTTGTATTCATCCCAATATCTGTTACAACAGCTTTTCCATGTCCATTAACTGTAATGCTAGCCATAAATGCCATGTTTTTTCTGTCACCTAATGGTATATCTTTTGAATATGTCTGATTTGCTTCTTTTAATGATGGTTCTGTTTCTCCTGTTAAAGATGATTCTTCTATTTTTAAGTTATAGCTTTCTAATATTCTTGCATCTGCTGGTACATAATTTCCCGCTTCTAAAATGATAATATCACCTTTTACCAATTCTTCTGCTAGAATTTCTTTTGTCTTTCCATCACGTATTACTTTTGCCATTTGTGGCGTCATTTTCTTTAATGCTTCTATTGACTTTTCTGCCTTTGCCTCTTGTATTACCCCCATTAGGCTATTAAAAATTACTATTCCAATTATTATTATAGAATCTATGTAGTCATTTTCTCCTTGCACTTTTGATACTACAGCAGAAATAATTGATGCTATTATTAGTATAATAATCATAAAATCATTAAACTGTTTTAAAAATTTTATAATTAAGCTTTCTTTTTTCTTTTCTTGTAGTTTATTCTTTCCATCTTTTTCTTGTCTTTTTAATACCTCTTTTTCAGATAACCCTGTTTTTTCATTTGTAACTAAACTTTTCAATACATCTTCCTTCCTCAATGTATGCCACATATTTTTCACTCCTTCTTTTGTTTTTATTTTTTATTGTCTGTTTTAATAAATTGTTTGGATTAATAAAATATATGTGGCTTGTACTTTTTTATTACTAAATCAACATTTTATTTTTTTGTCATATTATGTTGTAAGAGGTGTTATAATTATGTTGAATTCGATTATTTTATCTATTGTAAGTAGTATTGATTCTTTTGGAATAGGTATTACATATGGTATAAAAAATACAAAAATTTCTTTAGGCGCAAATTTGATATTATTTTTTATTTCATTTCTTACAGCTTGCTTTTCTGTTTTTTTTGGAAATGTTTTGATAAATATTTTGCCTGCTTTTTTGGTTAATTTATTAGGTTCTATTATTTTAATTTGTATGGGTGTGTATATTTTATTTGAGGCTTTGAATAAAAAAGCTAATAATTCAAATGTCTTTAATAACCCTATTTCTTCTGATTTGGATAATTCACATCTTATTGATTATAAAGAGTCTTTATTTCTTGCTATTGCTATGTCTCTGGATAGCTTTTGTATTGGAATTGGTGGAAATATGATTAACTTAGACAAATTTGCTTTTCCTTTTTTAATTAGTACTTTTCAGTTATTATTTTTGTCTTTAGGCATTTTTTTGGGAAAGCATATTTATTATTTTTGTAAGTTGCCAAAAAATGTATGGTCTATTTTGTCTGGTTTGTTACTTATTTTAATTGGAATTTCAAAATTTTAAAAATTTATTGATTTGAATATAAAATACAATGTTGCATACATTTTGCATACATTCTCAAAAAAATTGCAATAAAAAAAGCCCTCAAATGGGCTAATTTATTGGTAGCGAAGGGGAGATTCGAACTCTCGACCTGCCGGGTATGAACCGGATGCTCTAGCCAGCTGAGCTACTTCGCCATTTCATTGACAATAATTATTATATAATGTGTTTATACTTTTGTCAAGCAAAATATGATATTTTTTATACTATGTCCATAATTTTTTATGAATAATTAATTTCTAACAATAATTCAGGCTCCAATAACCTTATGTTGTTGAAGTCTGAATTGTTTATTTGCTCTTTGACTTTCAAAATATTTATAATGATATTTCTTTATCATTATTCTCTTTGATTATTTCTTTTTTTTCTACTATTTGTGTTGCTTCAATCTTAGTCTCATTAATGCTATCTTTTTGTCTTTTACTTCTACCTTTATTACTTAATCCAATGCTGTTAAAATCATGTAATAACTCAGCCATTCTTTTTGTGCTTCCTAATTTTGCTTCCTCTTTAATAACTTGTTCTAATGTTATTGATGATGTCCCATTGTTTTGTTGATTATGATTTTCTTCTTTATTACTTGCAAAATTCTTTATTATATCCTTAAATGTTTTTATAAAGTCTTTTGCTGATATTTTATAATCTATTTGTGTTGTTTTATCCATTTTTTATCTTAAAACTTCGCTGTTTTAAGTTTCACCTCTCTTTAAAATAAATCTCTATTTATTATACCATTTTTTGTAAAATAATGCAATAGTTTTTATAAAATCTTATGTATACTTAACATTTTTTTATTTTTTATGAAAATATCAAAATATAACAATATATATCATATAATCTCTTGCTAGTCTTTTATATTTCTAATTTTCTTTAATAAATTCTACTAACAAATTAGCAATTCTTTTTGAGGCAATTTTTAAAAATTTATCGAATGTTATAGCATTTTTACCATTTGGTGAATCTGATATACTTCTCATAACAACAAATGGTATCTCATTTAAATAACACACCTGAGCAATAGCTGCCCCCTCCATTTCTACACAATCTGCATCAAATTTAGAATATATCTTATTTTTCATTTCTATATCAGTACAGAATATATCTCCAGAAGCTATTATACCTAATTTTATCTTATAATCATTATCTTTATTATTATGATTTAATTTCTCTAATTTATTCTTTAAATTTTCATCTGTTTGGATAAAATCTCCAACTCCTGTGATGTAACCTTTAGAATGTCCAAATGCAGTAATATCAAAATCATGTTGTATTAATTTATCTGCAATAACTACATCTCCTATATTAAGCATAGGATTTAATGCTCCTGCTACCCCAATATTAACAATATATTCTATGTTATATGAATCTATTAGAGCTTGAGTTACCATTGCTGCGTTAACTTTTCCGATTCCGCATTGAACTAATACAACATTTTTTTCCTCGACTTTTCCCTCTATAAATGTTATATGTCTTATTTCTTTCTCATTAATATCTTCTACATATTCTTTTATTTCTTCTAATTCTTCTTGCATTGCAACTATAATTCCGATTCTTTTCATATACATATTTCCCTTCTCTTTAATTTATATAATTATACTTCTCTTTTGAATTTATTTTTTTATCTTTTTAATTATTTTGCTACTTATATCTTTTTTATTAAATTATATTAGTTTGATTTATGCCTCTATACTTCTTATAATAATATATTTACTTTTAAAGGTCAATATTATATATACAAAAAAATGAGAAAGAAAAACTAATTCTTCTTTCTCATTTTCATTAAATTTTTGTATAGAATTATTGTAATTCAACAACAGCTCCAACTTCTGTAAATTTAGCTTTTAAGTCTTCTGCTTCGTCTTTAGAAACATTTTCTTTAACTGTTTTTGGTGCTCCATCTACTAAGTCTTTAGCTTCTTTTAATCCTAATCCTGTAGCATCTCTAACTACTTTTATAACTTTAATTTTTTGATCTCCTGCTGATGTTAATACAACATTGAAAGATGTTTTTTCAGCTGCTGCTTCTCCAGCTGCAGCTCCAGCTGCTGGTGCAGCTGCTGCTACTGCAGATACTCCAAATTCTTCTTCAATAGCTTTAACTAAATCTGCTAATTCTACTACTGTCATTTTTTTGATTTCTTCAATCATTTCTTCTTTACTCATTTTTAAATCCTCCTAATTTTTATTTGTTTTCTTACATTTTAAATGCTTTAATATTATTTGTACTTTCATACAACTATTTTTCTACAATTTTATAATTATGCTTCTACTTCTGCTGTAGATTCAGCTGTAGAACCTTCTTCTTTTTGTATTCTAACTTGATCAAGTGCAACTGCAAATTTTGAAATATTTGCAAGTAATGCTCCAGCAAGCATAGATAGTAGAGTTTCTCTTGATGGTAATTTTGCTAAAGTTATAATTTCTTCTGCAGACATTACTTTTCCTTCAATAACTCCACCTTTGATTTTATAATAATCATTATTTTTTGTAAAATTATAGATTGCTTTTGTTGGTTCTAAGTATTCTTCGTTGCTCATTATTACAGCTGTAGGTCCTACTAATTGTTCATCTAATCCTTCGATACCTGCTTCTGTTAAAGCTCTTCTTGTTATGTTGTTTTTTATAACAGTATATTCTCCACCTACTTTTCTTAATTCAGCTCTTAATTCTGTTACATTTTCAACATTGATTCCTCTGTAATCTGTTAAAAGCACTAATTTAGCTTCTTTAATTTTATTTGCTAATTTTGTTACTTCTTCTTTCTTTTGATTTAATATTGCTTCACTTGCCATTTTTGACTTTCACCTCCTATTTTTTTGAAAATTGAGGCTTAAAATAGTTTCCTATTTTTAACTTCTAATTTACAAAATTTATATCTTTAAAAATTTAAAAACACTTTTTATATCCATATCCGCGGTTATAAAAAGTGCTTATCACTTTATTCTATAACCTCGGTAGGACTTAAGATTTAATTTTGCCTACTGTCTTTGGCTTATATTATATTTATTTTTGGTCTATTAATACACTTGGTCCCATTGTTGTTGTTACAGCAACACTTCTAATGTATTGTCCTTTTGCTGCAGCTGGTTTAGCTTTTATTATAGCATTCATGATTGTTTCATAGTTTTCAGCTAATTTTTCAGCTCCAAAAGATACTTTTCCAAATCCTAAGTGAATAATGTTATTTTTATCTAATCTATATTCAACTTTACCAGATTTAATTTCATTAATAGCTTTTGTAACGTCCATTGTAACTGTTCCTGATTTAGGGTTTGGCATTAATCCTTTTGGTCCTAATACTTTACCTAATCTACCAACAACACCCATCATATCTGGTGTTGCAACTACTACATCATAATCAAACCAGTTTTCGTTTTGAATTTTTGGTATTAATTCTTCTGCACCAACAAAGTCAGCACCAGCTTTTTGAGCTTCGTCTGCTTTTGGTCCTTTAGCAAATACTAATACTTTTTGTGTTTTTCCTGTACCATTTGGAAGTACTACTGTACCTCTAACTTGTTGGTCAGCGTGTTTTGAATCAACACCTAATTTAACATGTAATTCAATTGTTTCATCAAATTTAGCTTTTGGCATTTTTTCGATAATGTCTAATGCTTCTTTGATGTCATATTGTTTTCCTTTTTCAACTAATTTTACGCTTTCTGCGTATCTTTTTGATAATTTTTTCATTTTTACCCTCCTTTGGTCTTAACGAGCTATCGCTCTCCCAATTTTTTGTATTTTAAATTTTATAAACTAGTCTACAACAACTACACCCATTGATCTAGCTGTTCCTTCAACCATGCTCATTGCTGTTTCTAATGATGCAGCATTTAAGTCTGGCATTTTTTGTTCTGCAATTGCTTTTACTTGTTCTTTTGTTATTTTAGCAACTTTATCTTTATTTGGTTTTCCTGAACCTTTTTCAATTTTAATTGCTTTTTTAATTAGAACTGCAACTGGTGGAACTTTAGTAATAAATTCAAATGATTTATCTTTGTATACTGTTATAACAACTGGTATAATCATTCCTGGTTGGTTAGCTGTTCTATCATTGAATTCTTTAACAAATTGCATGATATTAACACCACTTGATCCTAATGCTGGTCCTACTGGTGGAGCTGGTGTTGCCTTTCCTGCCTCTATTTGTAATTTAATTAAGTTTGAAATTTCTTTTTCTGCCATTTCTATGGCACCTCCTCTAAATTTACATATATTACTTTTTTGCTCAACCTAATTTTATTTTTTTATTGGTTTTAGGCTGTTTTCATATTTTATATTCATTAATTATTGAACTTTTTTTACTTGTGAAAATTCTAGCTCTACTGGTGTTTCTCTTCCAAACATAGATACTAAAACTTTTACTTTGTGTTTTTCTTTATTTATTTCTTGAACTGTACCTACAAAGCCTTCAAATGGACCATTCATAACTTCTACTTGTTCATTTAGTTCATAATCAACATTTATTGCTGCTTCCTCAAATCCCATATTTCTAATTTCATCATCTGTTAATGGAATTGGATCTGTTCCTGAACCTACGAAACCTGTTACACCTCTTGTATTTCTTACAATGTACCATGTTTCTTCAGTTACTATCATTTTAATTAAAACATATCCTGGGAAAACTTTTTTTAAATTAGTTTTTCTTTTTCCTTCTTTTATTTCTATTTGTTCTTCCATTGGAACAATAATTTCAAAGAAGTAATCTTCTAACTCTCTATTCTTTATAGTTTTTTCAAGGTCTGTTTTTACCTTATTTTCATATCCTGAATAAGTATGTACAACATACCATCTTGGATTCATATCATAATCTTTTTGAGACATCTAGATTAAGCCTCCTTTTTGATATATATTTGTACTTTTAACAATTATTCTTGATTTTCTGTTGTTACATCTTCAGAAGAATTTGTTGTTTCGTTGTTTGTAACATTTTCTTCATTTGTTGAATTGTCAACAATATTATTTGTTGTTGCTGAATTACTTACTATTTGTTTGATTTTATCTATTCCATGTTCATTCATAGATTTAAATGTAAAATCTAAAACAAATACTATTAATGATGTTATAATTACAATTGCTAATACAGCTACAGTATTGTTGAATAATTGTTTTGGTGTTGGCCAAACTACTTTCTTTAGTTCTGCTTTGAAGCTTTTAGCAAAACTAGTTTTATCTTTTTGGTTTTTTAATTCTTTTTTAGCCATTTTGTTTCCTCCCTAAAATAGCTTTATTTTGTTTCTTTATGTGTTGTACGTTTTTTACAGAATTTACAATATTTTACTAATTCTAAACGATCAGTATTGTTTCTTTTATTTTTAGATGTCATATAATTTCTGTTTTTGCATTCTGTACATTCTAATATTATATTTTCTCTTGGTCCTTTTGCTGCCATTTTGATACACCTCCGAATTACCATACTTTTTTTAAACGATGTGAGTATATGTAAAACATATACTTGAATATTTTACCATGTTTATTCACTTATGTCAATGAGTTTTGGGTAAATTTTGTAGATTTTTTCCGGAATTTTTTCCTGGATTTTTTTCACGTTAATTTTACAATTTGTTTTAGTTTTACAAACTATATTTTATTTTTACAATTTATCAATTCTTTTAACAATTCTTTAATTTTATTTTTTCTTTTTTTGAACTGAAAATCCAAATTTTCCTAATTTTTTTCCCATAGTATAATATCCTCCGTTTGCATATGAAATTAAATCACATTTGCTTATATCAAAAGCTCCTTTTTCATCTATGTATTTTTCATCACTATTAATTGCCAAAACATCTGCTATAAACATAGTATGACTTCCTAATTCTTTTATTTCCCTTACTTTGCATTCAACTGAAACAGGACTTTCTTTTATCATAGGACATTTTACAAAATTTGCTTTTTCCTTATGTAATTTCATTTCTTTAAACTTATCCACTTTTTCCCCTGATTTGACTCCACACCAATCGGTTGCTTTTACTAAGTTTTTTGTTGTTAAATTTATAACAAATTCTCCTTGTTCTTTAATCATTTTATATGAGTACCTTGTTGGTCTAACTGATATATATACCATTGCTGGATTTGTATTAATAATTCCAGTCCAAGCTACAGTTATAATATTTGATTTTTCCATTGTTCCGCAACTTACCATTACTGCTGGTATTGGATATAAAAATGTACCTGGTTTCCAAGTTACTTTTGCCATTTGTATCACCTCATAATAAAGCATTTAAAGTTAAAACATTTAAAAATAAAATATTAGTTATGTATTTTACTTTTAAATATTTTAATAAAAACATAAATATTTTATATAGATAAAATAAAAAATCTAGCGACAACCTATCTTCCCAGCAGGGTAACCCGCAAGTATTTTCGGCACATTTAGGCTTGACTTCTGTGTTCGGAATGGGAACAGGTATTACCCTAAGTGTCATCATTACCAGAAAATTGATAACTTATTTTTTGTACTTTTGAATTATACTATATATAATTCTTTTTTGCAAGTACTTTTTTATATTTTTTCCAATTTATTTGGTTTTATTCATATTAAATTGTTTTGAGCATCTTAAATACTGTTATAAAGCACACTCAAAAATACATAGATGAATCTGTTTCAGGATTTTAGTTCCGATTACTTTGTTTCTTAACTTAACGTTTTGTGGTTAAGCCCTCGATTTATTAGTATTGGTCAGCTTAATGTATTGCTACACTTACACCTCCAACCTATCAACCACATAGTCTACGTGGAATCTTACTACCTTACGGTATGGGATATCTTATCTTAGGGTGGGCTTCACACTTAGATGCTTTCAGCGTTTATCCCTTCCGAACTTAGCTACCCAGCTGTGCCATTGGTATGACAACTGGTGCACCAGCGGTTCGTTCAGCCTGGTCCTCTCGTACTAGGGCCAACTCCCTTCAAATATCCTCCGCCTGCGACAGATAAGGACCGAACTGTCTCACGACGTTCTGAACCCAGCTCGCGTACCACTTTAATGGGCGAACAGCCCAACCCTTGGAACGTACTTCCGCTCCAGGATGTGATGAGCCGACATCGAGGTGCCAAACCTCCCCGTCGATGTGAACTCTTGGGGGAGATAAGCCTGTTATCCCCAGGGTAACTTTTGTCCGTTGAGCGACGGCATTTCCACTCACTACCGCCGGATCACTAAGACCTACTTTCGTATCTGGTCGACTTGTCAGTCTCTCAGTTAAGCTTCCTTCTGCCTTTGCACTCTTTCGCACGATTTCTGTCCGTGCTGAGGAAACCTTTGCGCGCCTCCGTTACTCTTTTGGAGGCGACCGCCCCAGTCAAACTGCCCACCTGACATTGTCCCCTCGCCGGTTTACGACGATTGGTTAGAATTTCAATAATTTAAGGGTGGTATCCCAAGGTCTACTCCACATCTGCTGGCGCAAATGCTTCTCCGTATCCCACCTATCCTGTACATAAATTATCGAAACCCAGTATCAAGCTACAGTAAAGCTCCATGGGGTCTTTCTGTCTTGTCGCAGGTAACTAGCATCTTCACTAGTACTACAATTTCGCCGAGTACATTGTCGAGACAGCGCCCAAATCATTACACCTTTCGTGCGGGTCAGAACTTACCTGACAAGGAATTTCGCTACCTTAGGACCGTTATAGTTACGGCCGCCGTTCACTGGGGCTTTGGTTCAAAGCTTCTTCCTACGAATAACCTTTCCCCTTAACCTTCCAGCACTGGGCAGGTGTCAGCTCCTATACTTCATCTTTCGATTTAGCAGAAACCTGTGTTTTTGTTAAACAGTTGCTTGGGCCTCTTCTCTGCGACCATGTGTTACCATGGTACCCCTTCTCCCTAAGTTACGGGGTTAGTTTGCCGAGTTCCTTAACAATGCTTCTCTCGCTCATCTTAGGATCCTCTCCTCATCTACCTGTGTCGGTTTGCGGTACGGGCACCTTTATTCAATATCCACAAGCTTTTCTCGCCAGTGTGCTTCTTGGAAATTCGTTACTTTATTTTCACTATATCTTTCGATACGAGTTTTTCCTCTTCCTCGCTTTCCTTCCACTCCTGTGTCCCTTGTGTCTTTTAAGAATATCGGTGGTGCAGGAATTTCTACCTGCTGTCCATCAGCTACGCCTTTCGGCCTCACCTTAGGTCCCGACTTACCCTGGGCGGACGAACCTTCCCCAGGAAACCTTAGACTTTCGATGGCATGGATTCTCACCATGCTTTCGCTACTTATTCCGGCATTCTCTCTTCTATCTCGTCCACATGTCCTTTCGATCATGCTTCGTCCTACTATAGAATGCTCCTCTACCACTTATACTAATGTATAAATCCGCAATTTCGGTGTATAGTTTAGCCCCGGTAATTTTCCGCGCAACTTCACTCGACCAGTGAGCTATTACGCACTCTTTAAATGAATGGCTGCTTCTAAGCCAACATCCTGGTTGTTTACGCAAAATCACATCGTTTTCCACTTAACTATATCTTTGGGACCTTAATTGACGATCTGGGCTCTTTCCCTTTTGACCATGGAACTTAGCTCCCACAGTCTGACTCCTGTCCTTACGTACATGGTATTCGGAGTTTGATAGAGTTCGGTAACCTGGTTTGGCCCCTAGCTCCTTCAGTGCTCTACCCCCACGTACTACTAAACAAGGCTAGTCCTAAAACTATTTCGAGGAGAACCAGCTATCTCCGAGTTCGATTGGAATTTCTCCGCTATCCACAGTTCATCCCGAAGCTTTTTAACGCTTATGGGTTCGGTCCTCCACTTGATTTTACTCAAGCTTCAACCTGACCATGGATAGGTCACCCGGTTTCGGGTCTATTTCATATGACTTATTCGCCCTCTTCAGACTCGATTTCTCTTCGGCTTCGTACCTTAAGTACTTAACCTTGCCATATAAAATAACTCGCCGGACCGTTCTACAAAAAGTACGACATCGCACCTTAACGTGCTTTGTCTGCTTGTAAACATAGGGTTTCAGGTTCTTTTTCACTCCCCTCCCGGGGTTCTTTTCACCTTTCCCTCACGGTACTGCTTCACTATCGGTCACCAAGTAGTATTTAGCCTTTGGGGGTGGTCCCCCATTATTCATACGAGATTTCCCGTGTCTCGCACTACTCTGGATACTACCATGTCATTTGATTTTTCGCTTACTAGACTTTCACTATCTCTGGTCTGATTTTCCAAACAGTTCTGCTAAATCTCATGAATCAATTATGTAGTCCTTTACCCCATCAAAATTACTTTCAATGGTTTAGGCTCTTCCTCTTTCGCTCGCCACTACTCAAGGAATCGAGTTTTCTTTCTTTTCCTGTGGGTACTTAGATGTTTCAGTTCCCCACGTTCCCTTCACATACACTACTTTACTTATGTATGGATAACTGGTCTTTTTCCACCAGCTGAGTTCCCTCATTCGGATATCTATGGATATAATGGATATTTGCTCCTCCCCATAGCTTTTCGCAGCTTATCACGTCCTTCATCGGCTCTTGGTGCCAAGGCATTCACCCTATGCTCTTAGTAGCTTAACCTTTTTGCTTCGCCTAAACTTCGTATTACTTCGTCAAATTTTGTCATAATTTGTTCGATGTACACAAGTACTATCTCACAAATTCTTCCTCATTTTCCTTGTACTACTTGTTTATGCTGTGCAAATTAATTTAATTATTTTCATCGGTTCTTTGTCCTAAAACTTTTTTTGGTTTTGTTACTAATGATTGAAATATTTTCATATTTCTTTCTAGTTTACCTTATTTTTCATCTATATATTTTTCAATGTGCTTTTTAAGTTAGCTCATGAATTTTAAATTTTTAGAGATAACTTAGATAAATGATATTATTTATCTTTTTCCTTTTCAGGATGGTGGGCTCAAATGGAATCGAACCATCGACCTCACGCTTATCAGGCGTGCGCTCTAACCATCTGAGCTATGAGCCCATATATTAGAGTTTTTTCAATAGTCTTCTTCTGTTAATGAGCTACTCTATTTTTAATGTACTGTGAAAGTACATTGAAAAATAAACAGTAAATCCATTTAGCTTATACTCCTTAGAAAGGAGGTGATCCAGCCGCACCTTCCGATACGGCTACCTTGTTACGACTTCACCCCAATCATTGATTCTACCTTCGACTGCTGCCTCTATAAGTTAGCTCACAGGCTTCGGGTATCCCCAACTCTCATGGTGTGACGGGCGGTGTGTACAAGGCCCGGGAACGTATTCACGGCAGTATGCTGACCTGCCATTACTAGCAATTCCGGCTTCATGAAGGCGAATTTCAGCCTTCAATCCGAACTGAGACTACTTTTTTGGGTTTTGCTCCACCTCGCGGCTTAGCTTCCCTCTGTAATAGCCATTGTAGTACGTGTGTAGCCCAGGACATAAAGGGCATGATGATTTGACGTCGTCCCCACCTTCCTCCGATTTATCACCGGCAGTCTTCTTAGAGTTCCCATCTTTACATGCTGGCAACTAAGAACAGGGGTTGCGCTCGTTGCGGGACTTAACCCAACATCTCACGACACGAGCTGACGA
>ERZ772876.252-NODE-252-length-75723-cov-5.572924_pt1 | contig 75723 bp, 85 predicted proteins | sample MGYA00580584_ERZ772876 | MGnify/ENA primary metagenome ERZ772876 (study PRJEB29015, sample SAMEA2737728) | human gut metagenome | biome: human gut; feature: human-associated habitat; material: faeces | place: China | collected 2012 ... | reverse complement strand
GAAAATCGCCGCCGCAATCTACGAATACCAAGCAGACTGCGACGGCGAATGGGGCGAGATTTCATTGAATTTTGAAAACGACACAGCAGAAATAATCCGGTTTGCCGATTGGGATACCATAAAATCAAACCGCTTTGCGAACAAGGCGATATCTTATCTTCTAAGCTGTGATGATGAGAAACTGCCCAAAGAAACGCTGGTTGCATTTGAACTATAAAAAGTAAACATCATTTCGACATAACTTTTTGATACTATAATGCCGAAAGGAGGGATGGCAAATGGAAAAAGTTCTAATAGTAGAAGATGAGGCACGAATTCGAAATATTATTTTCGATTATTTTTCAGCCCATGGTCTGATTTGTGATATAGCACGAAACGGTGAAGAAGCATTGGATATTCTGAGGGACAATGACTACGACGCAATATTACTGGATATTCTTATGCCTGAGTTGGATGGGTTTGGGGTCTGCAAGGCAGTTCGAAGAAACAGCAATATGCCGATTTTATTTCTCACCGCTTTAGGTGGAGAAGAAGATACTTTGAAAGGTTACGCACTTGGTTGTGATGACTACATGGCAAAACCATTTTCTTTAGCTGTCCTTTTTGTAAAAACACAAGCACTTATTCGTCGCCGAAATGGTTGTAATCCGGTCGGATTGCTCACATGTGGCGCTATCTCTCTCGATCTTAATCGTCGCTTATGTATGGTTTTACAAGAGGAAATAAAGCTATCCCCCAGAGAATATGATTTGCTGTTATGTCTAATGCGTAATCAAGGAAATGTGCTTAGTCGTGAGCAACTGTTAGATAAAGTTTGGGGATTCGACTTTGAAGGAGAAGATCGAGCTGTAGACGTACGAATACGTAGCTTGCGTTCGGCTCTGGGTCCGGCAGGCAGGCAGATCAAGACCATTTATAAAGCAGGATATAAACTGGAGGAGGTGTGATTATGAAATGCTCTAAAAAAAACAAATCCCGTCACTTGCGCTGGCATTTATTACAGCCTCTGGCAATAACATTTGTGCTTTTGTGGCTGGGTACAATGCTTATGTTTACAAGCAACACTTGTAACGAGATGGAAACCAGTGCAAAACAGGCTGCACGATCTGCTCAAACCAGCATGGAAGAGCATTATGAATATTACACCAAGAACTATGCATCCGGTTTAGGCGAACAAGCATGCAGTATTCTGATGGGCAATCTCAGCAGTCTATCCTTGGGACAGGTCAGTGAGTTGGATGGAGGTATCGCATTTGTTATGCGTACCGCAACAGGGTACGTGAGAAGCCAACTGGCGTGGGGTTGGGGACACCAAGAAGGGATTGATTTAGGCCAGCGCTGGTATTTTACTTTTGACGACGGTCTGGATGATCAGGGGCAAATCGCTCTGGCTAATTGGATTATTGCAAATCGTGATGGGTGGGAGTATACCGTCTATCCTAAAGATGATAAATACCGAAATAACAGCGACGGCAGTTACGCTCGTGTGACCGGCATAGAGCGTCCCGGATATGAAATCGCAGTGCAAAAAATCGAAATTATCCGTCCAGACGGCACTATAGACACAATGGTGGAAACAACTACAGAAGGTAGCGGTAATACTTGGGACTTCTCTTATCTAAATGTACGCAGTGTACTGCTTCCATCCTGGAGCAGCAACGGAAAAAATGGTCCTATCAATATGGAACGCCGCTTGACCTCTTTCCGTGAAGCACACGCTATTCTGGATAGAGAAATCGCCGGTGAACGACGTTCTGTGCTGACAAAGGATGGATTTTCCATGGGCAGCACGGACTCCGATGGCGTGGTGGACTATGTTGCCGTACAATGCAATGTTCTCCCTGCAGCACTGAAACAAAATTCGGGACTGTATATAAGCACTGCACTTTTAACGTGGGGTGTCCTTCTTCTCTTATCCGCTAAACTTTCCAAGCAAATCACCTTGCCGGTGGAAACACTCTGTCGTGAAGTATCGGAAGGAGTTTGTCAGACGGATACTTCAATTCAAGAATTGAACACCTTAGCAATTGCCTTTAATACAGCTCAAGATAAGCTGAAAGGGCAATTAGACCGAGAACGGGAGTTTACTCGATCAGCTGCGCACGAACTAAAGACGCCGTTGGCAATACTTCGTGCTTATGCAGAGTATGCACAGGAAGATATTTTACCTGAAAAGAGAAACTCATACCTGGAAATTGTTCTGGAAGAAAGCGATCGAATGGCTGATTTGGTGAGTAATCTACTTGATTTAGCTCGGTTGCAATCAGGATTGTCTTTGAATATAGCGTCTGTTGAACTGTCCCAGCTTGTTAAAGACGTTTGGAATCCTATGGCGCTATCTATAGAGCAAAAAAGAATTGCGCTGTCCATGGAGTTAGAAAACATATATATTGATGCAGATGAAGGCAATCTCCGAAAAATAATTTCCAATCTTGCATCTAATGCTTTGCGATATACGCCTGAAGGCGGATCGATTCATGTTGCTCTAAATGAACAAGAAGGCAGGATAATTATCTCGGTAGATAACGATGGTATTCAAATTCCTGAAGATGATTTGCTGAGATTATGGGAACCTTTCTATCGTGTAGATAAGGCTCACAATCGTTCAGACGGAGGATCTGGATTGGGACTGGCAATCGTCCATGCGGCAGTTCTGGCTCATGGAGGTATTTGCGAAGTTAAAAACCGTCCAGGAGGAGTTTGTTTCCGTGTTATCCTTCCGCAAGTCTCAAATAAGTAAATCCCAAAAATACAGCCCACCGATCATCTGAACGGTGGACTGTGTCACGTTTATTCAGTTTAATCCATCAACCGATGTTCTGGCGTTCCTTGTACATACTGCTCCAAATCACCGCTGAATACCAGCTGTGCGTATTCCAGTGGCTTGTTGTAGATTAGCCAGTCCAATTCGGAACGCTGATACATATTGTCAGCGACCTCGTTTTCAACCGCAATTGTATCAATGGCAATCATACTGCCATCAAAGAATTTCAGTTCCACACAGGCAGTATCCATGTTGAACTCACAAGAAATTCTTGTGCATGTATGCAATCAAACAAATCGCTCAAGCGAGGATTGTGGCCAATAAGAGAACTGATGAACGGCATTCTATCAAACGGCATGCATCCATTCTGTAAATATAGACCTGATAGGTTATCGTTAGAACTTGACTGGCGCTGCGCCTTGATAACCTTATTATTCATTTGATAAAGAAAATACCTTAGCAAGTTTTCTCCGGAACAATGGTTTCTGATAATATTCCTACTCGCTTCTAATGCTGGCACAAAGACTGGATTTCTAACATCAACGCATAGAGCGGCCTTTACTTCATTAAATGCGGAGTCCGGGAAATCCATTAAATCAGTAAGACTGAAGCCTGTCTCCGTAAGATATCGGCTGATATTCTGTTGCTCTTTATAGCTGACTGTCTTCTGCTCATCACAAAGAACTGATATGAAGTTTTTATATTCGCAGTCTCGTATTGCAACTTCCCATCCTGCAATAACAAGAACGGGCATGGTCTTTCCTAATATTTCTATACTATCGTTGAAAAGAGTAAACCTTGCTGAGTAGCAATCTGTAATTTTGATTTTGGTAAAAGCAATTACTCTATTTGACTTGCTTGCATAATCATTTGCAGGCGTGAAAGTGACTTCATAGTATACCTGATGATTTACAAAAAAAGGTTTGATTTTCTGAATGTAGTATTTTTCTGAAGCTACAGCATTTCGTACATCATACCGACATATTCTTTCGGCAATTTTTTCATAATACTCCTGCAGAACCTCATCCAAATGGAGCGGAAAATCATCGAGATTTGATAGGACATCCATACCGAATCTGTCGTGCATCAGATTTTTAACTTCAAGCAGATTCTGATAATACTTCAGCATCAACCTTTCAGAATTTTCCTCATCAAGAGTATAGTGTGATGCTACGATCTGAAGGTAGTCATGAAATTTATAAAGTATCTTCAGATCGCCGCGTGTTTGAACGAAATCAATAGCAGCACATATATTTGGATATGTGTTTTCAATATCTCTGCCATTCGCATAAAATTTCAGCATTATATGCTCAATAAAATTACGCAGTTGAGCCAAAATATCCTGAGAAACAGCTCCGCGAGGAGAAAAGTCTGCGCTCGCGATATGACGGCATATCACTCGGTCAATATTTCGAATACGATCATCAATACTGGGCATAACCTTTCTCCTTACTTTTTCTTCAAACCACCACTTCCAATCGGTGATTTATGGAAACTTTCATTCAATTTTTGTTATTTCGTTCCTTAGTTCCGAGTGGCTTTAGGTTTGATGCTTCAAGAAGCCTGTTGAAGTCAATGATACTGATGCCTGGATAGGTCTCCATGATACGAATTCTGGTTTTATCCGGGTCTTCGTAATAGTGGAGCTTGGCTTCTGATTTCCCATATATCTTTTCTGTGAGCCGAAACCTAAGGCTCAAGCCAACACAGATAGCCATTAGCGTATCACTTTGCATTTTATTGGCAGTATTGTCACGAATCCTGCCATAATAGTTTTCGTGAACATGAGTGTAGTCGTAAAAATCAAGAGGCTGACTCCACCCGCGTTTTTCTATCAAAAACCACAGGCAGTTACATAGTGTTTTATCTTCGTCCCCGATCATCCGAAGCAGTTCCTTTTCAGTTTCCTCGTCATACGGTATAAGATTGTCCTTTGCGGCTAAATACGCCGATGCAGCTTCCTTTTTATCTATACCTTCCTGAAGTTTTGACTGCATCCGAGGGCTGAAAACAACAATGCGCTGGTCTATTTCACCAGGTTCTGTCTTGTACAGTACAGCGAAATTATTTAAGTCACTACACTGATATTTATATGATATACAATGCTGTTCCTGGATGTTAATAGCACAAAGCGGGAGATTTGCTTTTGCAAACTTTGTGAGGTGAATCTCTCCATCCTTAACGTCGACATATTTTTTATCCGGCAAAACGAAGTAGCCATCGACAAAGATAAATCCTCTGGAGTCTATCCACTCCTCAAAGATGATGTTCTCTTTTATCAGCCGAATTGAATCCTCCAAGGAAAGTGGTATGTACTCCTTGGTACGGTTGACATCCGCAAACACATCCTCATAGTCGGCAAACCCAGATATGAGACTAATAGCATCGACTTCAATCAAGCGGATTTTTACCGAAGCTCTGGAAACAATAAAGAACTCGCTCAGTTTATTGACTAATTCGTCACAGGACTGAATACCACGGTCAAGCAGTTCCTGTGTTTTTATCTTGAACATTTCCTTCGGCATCAAAATGCGAGGAGCTAATTTGTGTGCCTGCCATTCTAACCACTGAACTTCATTCTGCTTTGTGTTCTTGTTTGCCGGAGTAAAATTGGTTCTTGATTGGCGGCACATGATCGGATACAGCTGTTCTTTTGCTTTTCTGTTTTTTATCTCCAGTATTTCAAAATATCGGCGATCCTTTTCCCAGTGAAGCAGTTCGTGGATAAGTGTATTTCTTTTACAACCTTCGCCGTAGGCCCATTCAGAAGCCGGGTCGAATACCAGAGTCCCTGCTTTATAAAAGGTTGGAGTGTATACACCTGTCTCGGAATCATAAACATCCACATATCCATCCAACAATAAGCAACATCCGAATATATCGAGGTCTCTGGATAGCGAAGCGGTTTCAATTGTCAGATTGGCAGCTTTGATTATATCATCAACGGGGAGAGGCATAGGTTTAAGCAATGCCTCTTTGCAGTGTTGATTCAGAAATTTTGTCGCATAATCATCCAAGCGATTTGAGCCGAGAATCAACGCACCGGTACTTTTATTGATATCGAATACATCATTAAATGTCAGGGAATTATTCATTGTCATCATCTCCCTGCTCCATATAGTCGAGCGGCATTTCCTCCAGAAGCTGCTTGGCATCTCTCCAATTCGGACAATACTTTTCTACAAGGCTTCTAAACCGATTTGTATGATTAGTTTCCAAAAGGTGAACCAATTCATGGGTCAAAACGTATTCAAGACATTCTACCGGCTTTTTTACAAGCTGCAAATTAATCAATATTCGTCTTTCGGGAACATTGCAGGAGCCCCATCGTGTCCTCATGTATTTGACATTGCAGGCGCTGGCTTCTACACCGATCCTGTTTTCACATTGCTGCAGAACATCCGGAAGAACCCTTTTTAGTTCCGCTCGATACCATTCTGTCATGGCTTTTTCACGGCTTTCAGCAGATGCGCCGACAGGAGCTGTCATCAGAATCTTGTTGGGAGTTTTTTCAATTTTATAGCAATTGCCGGAGTAACTGACCTGTAACATATATGGCTTGCCCCATAAATAGCAGGATTCGCCGGATACATATTCACGCTTGCTCTGACGTGTCTGTGCAAGCATACGGTCGCGAACTTTGACGATTTCCGGCATTCTGCGGAGGACAAAATTACGGATCGTTTCATTGTCAACCTCGTTAGGCGCACTGACGGAGACAATGCCCTGGGGGGGATTGACCCGAATATACAAATTTTTGAGGTTTGACTTTCTGGTCAATTCAACAGGAATGCCGCCAATCGTCAATGTTTCTTTACTGGTCATACTCATTCTGCCTTTTTGCTATTTCAAATAATTCTTCGGTTTCTCTCGCTGCGCTTTCCGCATCGTGTCCAGCCTGAACGAGGCACCTGTTGATTGCTCCTTTGATGGGTCCCTGCATCCTACGCCTTTCATCATGCCAGTCCGGGCGAATCGTTCTGCGGATCGCACCGTCAATCTGAAGCGTTAATTCCAAATCCTGATGCAGATAATCATAGATAGCTCTCCTTGCTGCACTGCTTTTCACATCATCCGGGTAGGAACTGCCGTCTTCGGGGTGGAGAATTGCCTGAGCCATTTCCACGACCTGACGCAGATATTCTTCATAGCTCATGGCTTCAATTTTTCTGCGAGCAATAACTTCTTCAAGCATTTCTGACATCCGGCTGTAATAGATCGGGTTACCGCTCATCTTTTTCACGATTTCATGCTTGAGGTTATTCTCGATAGTTTCCGCTTTTGCGTTATCATCACCGGGAATTTCCTTCACCAAATCCACCGGCGTGGTTGTCTTTCCATCCAAGAGCAGTTCAACAAGGGACATATCTGCCATCGTATTTACGACTTTGGAATCCTCTGCACGGATATAAGTGTCGAGGATATAGCGCATATCCGCCTCATAGGGCTTCTGGTCGATATAATCACAGCTTGCCAGCTTGATCATTTCTTTAATCTTGTTGTAGCCGGAAATCTCATTTCTCAGGTCAGCCACCTGTTCTTCGGAATAACCGTAATGAGAAACAAGTCGGTCACAGCAATTTGCAAAGGAACGAGTGAGAGAAGCCGTCAGTGCGTAGAGGGTATCTCTGCGAGCTACCTTTTCGCCCTCCTCGCTGTCATCACCGCAGAAGTATTCAATATAATCCGTATCGGCTTTCGGAGCATTGACATTTTCCAACAAATCGGTCAGCGAGGCAAGACTACCTATCATTTCGGATTTTGCTTCATCGTAGCGGTCTTTTATCAGACCTTCGACATCCTCTTTATCGAAGTTGTCGAAAGCCTCGGAAGTATAGTCCTTGACCGCAAGCTGAATGTTGCGGAACAAATCCATATAATCCACGATGTATCCGTAATCTTTATCCTCTCCGTCGGGGCGGTTGACGCGGCATATAGCCTGGAAAAGATCATGGTCACGCATGGATTTATCAATGTAGAGGTATGTGGCACTCGGTGCGTCAAAGCCGGTCAAAAGCTTGTCCACAACGATGAGAAGCTTCATCTTTGCCGGAGACTTTTTGAACAGCTCTTTTACTTCTGCTTCAAACTCACTGACGCTTTTGCCGTTCAGCATCCGCTCATAGACTTTTTTCTTATATTCTTCCTCGCTGTTCTGCGTAGGATCGGATGTAGCGGTGCGGACGCCGGCTGTTGTCGGCTCGTAGGAAGTGACGATGGCACACTTTGTAAAGCCCTGTGCCACAAACAGTTCCCAATACCTACAGGCATTAGGAATGCCATCGGCAACAAGCATAGCAGTACCGCGCTCGTTGGCGAGGCGAGGCTTATCGCTCATATCAAAGATAATATCAGCGACGATGCGCTCCAACCGTTCTTTTGAACTATACAGCTTGCTGAGAGTAGCCCAGCTCTGTTTTAACTGATGCTTTGCCCGGTCGGTCAGCCCCTGCGTCTTTATATCAAACCACTGATCGATTTTATCCTGACTGGATAAATCCTGATTGACATCACGGGCTTCATAACGCAAATCGAGGACAACGCCATCTTCTACGCCTTCATTGAACTTGTAGGTATGAATATAGGAACCGAAAGTTTCAAGGCTTGTCTTCTTATCCGTTTTCAGAAGCGGTGTTCCGGTAAAGCCGATCAGTGTCGCTTCCGGCATAAGAAGCTTCACGGCGGTATGCAGTTTGCCGGAATTGGTGCGGTGGCACTCATCAATAAAAGCGATGATGTTGCCTTTTGCTTTGTAATCCTTCGGCAGATCTTTTATCAATTCCTTGCTGTACTGGTCAATATCCGCCTGTTTTCCGGCATTGTGTCCGTATTTGTGAATGAGGGAACAGACAATGGAATCCTCGTTTTTATTGAGGATATCACGCAGGTCGGCACAGCTTTTTGCCCGTTTGACCTTTTCTCCCACATCAAAGAACAGGCTTTCAATCTGATCGTCCAGTTCATCACGGTCGGTGATGATGACCACCCGGCTGTCGGCAATGTTCTCAATGATCCACTTGGTCAGCCACACCATGATGAGAGATTTGCCGGAGCCCTGCGTATTCCAGATGATGCCGCCCTCGCCCTTTTGAATCCTTGCTCTTGCGGCGATATTGGCGAAATACTGATTATGTCGGGCAGTTTTCTTCACACCGGCATCAAAGATCATAAAGTCATGGAGGATGGAAAGAAAGCGTTCCTTCTGGCAGAGAGACACCACACCGTCACGAAGCCGATTGATCTCTGTGCTCTGAAGTTCCTTGATACGGGCAGACAGCTCGTCCGCCGCCTTTTGGTCTTCCTTCCATGTCAGATAATACTTCTCCGGGGTTTCGATCACACCGTAGCGTAGCCCCTCGGCTTCGTTGCCCGCCATGAGAAGCTGCATCGTATTGAAAAAGCCCTGAATATTCTCCGGCTTCTGATTGGTGAGCATCTGACGGATGCCTTCACCGACAGAAACGCAGGAACGCTTCAGCTCCATCATGCCGACAGCAATGCCGTTGATATACAGCACCACATCGGGACGCTTGCGGGTCTTGTGGTCATAGCGAAGTACGGAGACATCCTCCGCCACATAAAAATCATTGTTCGTTACAACATCCCAGTCGATATAATGCACCGTGGGACGGCTGCCGTTTTCGTCACGCACTCCCTGCAAACCGTAGCGAAGGAGCGCATACACGGCTTTATTGGCTTCATAGAGAGAGCTGACCTGATCGGCGGCTTTGGTGGTCAACTCGGAGACCGCCCGGCTGATCTGGTCGGAGGTATAGCCGCGTTCCTTCAGATGTTTACGCAATAAGTCCTCACGGATGGGCGTATTATCTATATCTTCCAGATTGCCGAGGAAGGTATAGCCTAAATCATCTATCAGCCAATGCAGCACTCGGTTTTGTAATTTCTTCTCTGCATCTACGCTTGCCATTGCTTGCCTCCTTTTTACACGTTCAGACGGACACGACCTGTGAGCAGGTCATCCATCGCTCCTTCTCGGATTTGTATCATTTTGTCTCGTTCGGTTTCAAGGTTTGAGATTTCTTTGTCCATAGCGGTGAGAGCATCCGCTATTGCTTCCTGCTCCTGCTTATCTACAGGGATAGCAAACTCAAAGTTTTTCAAATCTTTTTGATACAGATGCTTTATAGTTGACCCAGCGGATAGGATATCAATAAAACTCTTGAAGATTGAAGAAGATAAGACCCGATACAAATATATGGGCACAAGCTCTTCTTTTGTCCTAAATACAAATACTCCGCTATTTAGCGTGGCAGGTTTATTCAATGCAGGAACAATTGCAACTTTTCCTATTGTTCCGTCTTTTGTAACAAGGACATCATTTGCCCCGACTTGGATATTAATATCCATATTGTATCTGTCCTCGGAAACAAAACTTATATTGTCAAGCGAGATTGTTCCTTGCGAAAAGTCCGTACCACCGATTAAATAGCTATAACCGGTACGAAGGTATTCCTCTTTTTTCAAGCCTTGCCATCCGATTCTGGCTTTTGGAACAATAACTTGATTAAAAGAAACTGTTTTCCATTTGCCGCAAAATCCCTCAAGCCGCGTTCTGCCGCTTACCAAATCCTCCAATGCACCGTCGCGGATATTGCGTTTCTTCTCAATCAGCTCGGTGAGACTGTCGATGTAGGTGTCGAAAGCGGAAAGTGCGGAAGCAATCGCTTTCTGTTCTGGAACTGATGGCATAGGAACACTAAGCTTTTTTGCATTCTTAATCGTAAAAGTTCCAACTGTTGAGAAGCCGGAATTATCGGTAATCTGCTGTTTGATATGCTTATCGAGGAAAAGAAGATACAACCATTTTGGATAAAAGAAATCCTCATTTTTCTTTATCCAAAGGATATTCCCATCTTTAAAGTATATTCTATCGTCTGTGTCAATTAGATAAGGCAGACCAATAGTGCCAACGCCTGTTACCAACAAGTCTCCTTTTTGAGGAATTCCAGAAGACGCTATTTTCTCAGCATATGTTTTTTCAGAAATATAGAGTTTATCCTTCTGTTCTTCTCCGGCATGGAAGCTCGCTATATCTCTTGTCCGCAGAAACGGAATGCCATGCTTACTCCATTCGCTTTCAAATACACGCTTGCTCGAAGTTACATCGCATTTTAAGCCAAGTTGTACAACGTCCCAATCTTTCGGATAAGTTACCATTTGTAGCCCATCCTTTCCAAAGCCGCCATCACTTCAGCCCTTGCCTTGGCAGTCTTGTCTTCAATCTCACCGAGAGTATGCTCATACCGTTTGGCAATCAGGATCACGCGGGCGGCGTAATCACTGAGAATCTGCTCGATCTCATCGCTTACGCTGCGGTACAACGTTGCCATCCACTTTTCATCAAAGAGTAGATGCTTGATTTCCTCTACGGTCAGGGCTTCATACTTGGCAAGCACAAGCTCGTCCAATTCTTTCTGTGCCGCCTTGATCGCTTTGCCGACAGCATCCTGCTCATCCAGCTTGGTCTGGTATGCAATCAGCGCGTTATACTCGCCCTGATGGGATTCGGGGAGAACGGCGGTGTCTGCCGCCTGTTTGAGGGCTGCTTTCAACTTCGCCTTGGAAAAAGTGCCGTTTTTGTTGCGAATACCATAGTTTTCGACAGAAGGAGCGTTAAGAACGATCTGTTCCATCTCGTCAGTGTTGCCAAAGGAATCCAGCAGCGAAATAAGCGCATCCACCTCCGGCGAGGTCTTCATGGCTTCCAGCTCTTTGAGCCGCTTCGTCAGATTGGCTTTTGGCAGATCTCCGCTCTCGGTCAGCACTTCGTTCAGAAGTCCGTCCTCGCCGGATTCTTCTTCACGCATTTCTTCCAGCTCGGAATCCAACTGATCGCGTTTGTCGGACAGCTCCTGCATTGCGGCGAGCTTGTCCGCAAAATACTCTGCTTCGAGGATGACTCGGGGAATCAGTGCACCGTCAAAGGATTTGACCTTGCTCTTATCGTCAACGGTGATGGTTTCGCCGTTTTCGTCCTTGGTCTTCTTCTGGGCATACTGATATTCCACCTCACGGGCGGCTTCGTAGCCGTAGGCTTTGATGGCGTAAACATCATCCTGAAGTTTGGCATTCCAGTAGTTCATCAGGCAGTCGTAGATATCGTAATTATCGAGGAATTGCGAATCCGCATAAGCGATGAGGATCAGCGAACCAAGCTCCCGAATAAGAGCCTTCGGATTGGTGTCCTTGCTGATGTTCAGGAGGATCGACTTCACTTCTTCCACCCATGCGCTGAACATGGTGGTGCCTTCCAGCTCCTTTTCGGCTTGCAGTTTCGTATCTGCCGCAAAAGCGTCTTCAATGGCATCCGACTCCAAAGCAAGTTCCCAAATATCATGTACCTCGTCAACACAGCGGAAAATGGTTGTTTTCAGTTCAGGAGATACCGTCCACAGATTTGCAAGCGTTTCAATATCGAACTTCGGAATGCCGCCCTTCAGATGAGCGGCGATATTCTGCGGAAGCGTATCGTCAATTTTCTGAATATATCGAGGCACGTTCATATTGCCGCCGTTCTCATCCAAAATAACGGAATACGGCACAAAACGGGAATAGCCCTTAATCTCCTCCTGAGAGGTGTAGACACGGACGATCTTTTCAATGTCCTGCTCACGAAGGCGGTTCTTGTTGCCGTCTTTCTTGAAACCGCTGCTGGCATCAATAAAGAAGATGCCTTCTCTGGTGTCGGCATTTTCCTTGTCTATGAACACAAGGCAGGCAGGGATACCCGTACCGTAAAACAGGTTGGCAGGCAAGCTGACGATGCCCTTGATATAGTGGGTGTTCAGTAGTTGAATACGGATGGTCTCCTCGGCATTGCCACGGAACAGAACGCCGTGAGGCATAACGATTCCGGCCTTGCCGGTGGAGTTCAGGGATTTCAGGACATGGAGAAACCACGCATAGTCTCCGTTCTTCTCAGGAGGAATGCCAAAGCCTTCAAAACGCTTATACTTGTCGGAGCTTGCTTTCAAGCCGTCACTCCAGGATTTATCAGAAAAAGGCGGATTCATGACCACAAAGTCAAACTTGCGCAGCTGGCCGAAATCGTCTTTGAACTGAGGATTTACCAAGGTGTTACCCTTCAATATCTGCCCGTTTCCCTTTTGATGGAGAATAAGGTTCATCGTTGCAAGACCGGCGGTAGAGTGGTCTTTTTCCTGACCGTAGATCGTTACGATGGAATTGCCGTCCTCATCAATGGGCGCTTCATCGGCAGCACGGATCAAAAGGCTTCCGCTTCCGGCTGCCGGATCGTACAAAGTCCAATATTTGTCGGCAGACTGCTTGATATTCCCGATACCGATCAAGCGGGCGATAATGCGGGAAACCTCGCTCGGCGTATAGAACTGTCCTTTGCTTTTGCCAGACTCCTGAGCGAACTTCATCATAAAGTATTCGTAAGCATCACCGATGATGTCATCACCGCTGGCTCTATTTGTGCGGAAATCAATGGCAGGATTCTGGAATACGCCAATCAAGCCGGATACCTTGTCCACAAGCTCTTTGCCGGAGCCGAGTTCATCCGCATTGTTGAAGCTTACATCTGGGAGGGCACCTTGAAGATGGTTGTCCTCCAAAAACTTCTGTAAGATTTTATCGACCCGCTCACCAACATCCGGCTTGCCCTTTGCGAGAACCAGATCGTCAAAAGATGTGCCGGGGTTAACGGTGAACATGGCGTAAGGCTGCCCCTTATACCGGTCGGATACATATTTATGGAACAACAGGACTAACACATAGTCCTTATATCGGGCAGGCTCAACGCCGCCGCGGAGCTTATTACAAGCCTCCCAAAGGATGGAATACAATTCAGATTTCTTCACTGCCATAACCTCATAACACTCCTGTTTTCTTGCTCTTTTTCACGCATTGATTATTCGGCGTTATTCTGTTTGTTTGCCCATTCGGATAATTCGGAATATTTAAACTTCCAGGACTTGCCGATCTTTTGAGCGGGGAGCCCTTTCCCTTTGCGAATCCAGTCCCGAATTGTTGCAGGCTTTACGCCAAAATAAGCGGCTGCCTCATCAATGTTGATCCAATTTTCTTCCTTAAACTCGTTCATTTTCATTCCTCCGAGAGCCGGTGATATTACTAACCATTTTAATTTTACCGCCAAATATTGAACTTTTCAAGAGTTTGTTGCTGTTTTCTGTTGTTTTTATTTGTTTTTAACGGTGGTCAAAACGATGCCAGCATTGCTATTTTAGTTTTTATAGTCAAAACAATCAAAAAACGCAGACTAAAGCGATTCGTACTGAAGCTGAATTGTCGTATCACTGTTGCAACAATTTGATCGTGTAAATTCTGTCTTTGATGAAATTAATAATTGCTTTTTCCAACGTTGCAAGTTGGAAATCCGAACATAATTTACCGCTGTTTTCTTCTTTGAACCCCTATTCGGGGTTCTTTTTTATGCTTTGAAAAAAAACACTCGCATTTACTTGAAAGCGCTCCAACTTCCCGAGTTTTAACAAACTGAGAATACCGCTGTAAGATGAATGCGTTCCTTACGGAACCGGGCGCTTAAGCCCAAGCGTTGATAGTTGAACAGGGCCGCTCCCTGTTGCTCAACGATTATCAACGGACAACAAAATAGTAACGGCTGCCTTTTGAGCAGGTTGCCGCAGACCGAAACGGAGTAATTCTCTGCCGGACTGTGGTTTTGTTCTGCACCCATTTTACAGCTACGCTTTGAAGTCCTTCGTTTCGAGAAATCGAAAAACGGAGGACTTTTCAATGTCAAATCAAGCAAACCAGAGTAAAGCAATCTATCTCAAGGCGCTCAAGCAGTGGGTGCCCGTAACTGACGAATACTACGACCAGCACCGTCGTGAGATCGACGCCTACATACACAGGATGCGCAGTCACAAGTGCTGCCGCTGCCCGAAAAACAAGTGGTGGCTCTGCGACATGGACTGCTGGACCTGCGAGTTCCATTGCGGAAGCGAGAGTGCTTCCCTCGACGATCCCGTTGGCGGCGACACCGAGGACATTACCTTAGGCGACACCATCGCGGACGGCAGCGAGGACATTCTTTCTATTCTTGCCGATCAGGAACTTCTGGCCCGCCTGTTTGAAGCGTTGGATCAGATTGACCCTACCCGCAGCAAAATCTGTAAGCTTTGGGCAGGCGGCATGACGGAACGCGACATCGCCAAGACGCTCGGCATCAAGAGGCAGAGCACCGTAAACTACCAGCGTAATAAGGCACTGCAGGAACTGCGTGAACTCCTGAAAGACCTTATTTAATATCAATCATCACCGGCTCCGGCTGCCCATATCGGGTGGTCGGAGTTTTTTCATATTTTTTCGATTCTTTTCGTTCAAACCTGCACCTCACCTCCATTGGGGACTGTAAGGAGACACACGATACCTGCTTCTTACAAAGGAGGTAGCCGAAATGAGACAGGCCGAATACACCGTAACCCGGACCGACACCGCAGATGAAGAGCTCGTTGAAGTTCTTACCGCGATCAGCGTCGTGTCCATGCGACTGGCAAGGAAGCTGACCGTGCTGGCCGCAAGAAGTCAATCCGAGGAAGGAGGAAAACAGAATGAGCAAAATCAGCGATATGGCAGCGACCATCGAAGAACTGCGTGCTGCAGCTGCCGCGATTAACGATGCCGCCAACTGGCTGGCACAGCAGTTTTCCGGCGATAGCGAGCCGGTCAAAGAATCACCTGCTCCGGAACCGGTACCCACTCTCGAAGAGGTACGCGCCGTTCTCGCAGATGCATCGCGCAAGGGCCACACAGCTGAGGTACGCTCTCTGCTTCAGAAGTACGGCAGCAAGAAACTGTCCGAGGTTGACCCGGCCAACTACAAGGCACTGCTTGCTGATGTGGAGGGACTGAACAATGCCTCCTAAATCACATGCAACCCTGAGTGCTTCTGCTGCAGACCGTTGGCTCCACTGTCCGCCAAGCGCCCGTCTCTCCGAGCTCTATGAAGATAAAGGAAGCGACTACGCTGCGGAAGGCACTGACGCCCACGCCCTTTGCGAATACAAGCTGCTCCGGGCACTCGGCAGAGAGGCTGAGGACCCTACGGAAAGCCTCACATGGTTTGACGAGGAGATGGCCGACTGCGCTGACGGATACGCCGCCTACGTTATGGAGCAGGTGGCCGAAGCCAAAGAGCGCTGCGCCGATCCTGTGGTCCTGATCGAACAGCGTGTGGACTTCTCCCGCTGGGTAGAGGAAGGCTTCGGAACAGCCGACTGTATTATCATCGCGGATGGCACTCTCCAGATATGCGACTACAAACACGGTCGCGGCGTGGAGGTCTCCGCTGAAGAAAACCCGCAGATGATGTGCTACGCCCTTGGTGCCTTGGAGATTTTCGATGATATCTACGACATCGATACCGTCAGGATGACCATCTACCAGCCGCGCCGCAGCAACATCAGCACCTACGAGATTTCCAAAGACGATCTGTACCGCTGGGCCGATGAAGTTCTCAAGCCTGCAGCAGATCTGGCTTTCGCCGGTGACGGCAACTTCCTCTGCGGCGAATGGTGCACCTTCTGCAAGGTGAAAAACGACTGCCGCGCAAGGGCTGACGCCAACATGGAGCTTGCCAGATACGAATTCAAGCTCCCGCCTCTGCTCACGGATGAGGACATCGAAGAAATCCTCGGTAAGTTGGACGACCTGATTGCATGGGCGTCGGATATCAAGGAATACGCCCTGCAGCAGGCAGTCTGCGGAAAACAGTGGTCCGGCTGGAAGCTGGTCGAGGGCCGCTCCAACCGAAAGTATATCAATGAACAGGCGGTCGCTTCCGTTGTGAAGGACGCAGGCTTTGACCCGTATGAGCACAAGGTGCTCGGCATCACGGCCATGCAGAAGCTCCTCGGAAAATCCCGCTTTGAAGAACTCCTCGCTGGCTATATCGAAAAGCCTGCAGGAAAACCGACACTCGTACCGGCCAACGATAAACGACCGGAAATGACAACGGCATCTGCCGATTTTGAAAATGTATAAGGAGAACAATCATATGTCTAATAACGCAAATCAGAAAGTATCCAATCCCATGAAGGTTATCACCGGTCCCGACACCCGTTGGAGCTATGCCAACGTCTGGGAGCCGAAGTCCATCAACGGCGGCGCTCCGAAGTATAGCGTCAGCCTCATCATCCCGAAGTCTGACACCAAGACGGTAAACAAGATCAAGGCCGCAATTCAGGCCGCCTACGAGGAAGGTGCCGCCAAGCTCAAGGGTAACAGCAAGTCTGTTCCCGCGCTGGCTGCCATCAAGACGCCTCTGCGCGACGGCGACGTGGAGCGCCCTGACGATCCTGCTTACGCTGGTGCCTACTTCATCAACGCAAACTCCGCAACGGCGCCCGGCATCGTGGACGCTGACCGCAATCCCGTTCTGACCCGCAGCGAGGTCTACTCCGGCGTCTACGGCAGAGCTTCTATCTCCCTGTATGCCTTTAACTCCAACGGCAACAAGGGTATCGCCTGCGGCCTTAACAACCTGCAGCTGATCCGTGCCGGTGAGCCTCTCGGAGGCAAGGCATCTGCTGAATCCGACTTCGCTTCCGACGAAGACGAAGATTTCCTGAACTAAGGAGGGCACGACTATGGAAGTATCTACTATTCTCTGCATCCTGCTTCTGAGCCTTTATCTGCTTCTGGCTATTTTCTGGATTGTTCGCAGCATCATTGACACCATCGACGACCATAAGCGCGACAAGCGTAATGAGGCATGGGAGGCCGAAAGGCAGCAGATGGAAAAGGACCGTGCAATCCGCGAGGCTGAATATAACGCGGCTCGCATGAAGGAACTCGAACAGAAATAACGCAGGCCCTGCGGGTGGTGGGAGCAATCCTACCACCCTTTTGGGCTATGAAAGGACCGGTGCTTATGAAAACACTCAGCATTGATATTGAAACCTATTCAAGCGTGATCCTCCAGAAGGCTGGCGTTTACAAATATACCGAGTCGCCGGATTTTGAGATACTCCTTTTCGGATACAGTGCCGATGGCGCTCCTGTCCAGACAGTTGACCTTGCCTGCGGCGAAGCAATCCCGGAGGATGTTATTTCTGCGCTGACAGATGAGTCCGTTCTGAAATGGGCCTTCAACGCATCCTTTGAACGCATCTGCCTGTCCCGGTTTCTCGGTATGCCGACCGGCGAATATCTCGATCCGGAAAGCTGGCGCTGCTCCATGATCTGGGCCGCCACAATGGGCCTGCCGCTGTCACTGGAAGGCGTCGGTGTTGTTCTCGGCCTTGAGAAGCAAAAGCTGACCGAGGGCAAGGAACTCATCAAATACTTCTGCCAGCCCTGCGCACCTACCAAGAGCAACGGCGGCCGTACCCGCAACCGTCCTGCTGATGCTCCGGATAAATGGGATGCCTTCAAAAGATATAACATCCGCAACGTGGAAACGGAAATGTCGATTCAGGCGAAGCTGCATAACTTCCCGGTGCCGGATTCAGTGTGGGAGGAATATCACATCGATCAGCGGATCAACGACAGAGGTGTTGCGCTGGACCTGACCCTTGTCAGAGAAGCCATCGAGATGGATGGCCGCTCCCGCTCCGAGCTTACCGATGCCATGAAGGATATTACGGAGCTGGAAAACCCGAACTCTGTGCAGCAGATGAAGCTGTGGCTTGCCGACAATGGACTTGAAACAGATACGCTCGGCAAAAAGGCCGTAGCCGAAATGATAAAAACTGTGCCTCCGGAATTACAGGAGGTCCTGACGCTCCGGCAGCAGCTTGCGAAATCCTCTGTAAAGAAATATCAGACGATGGAAACCTGTGTCTGCTCGGACGGCCGGGCAAGAGGAATGTTTCAGTTTTACGGCGCCAATCGAACTGGCCGCTGGGCCGGGCGCCTGATCCAGATGCAAAACCTGCCTCAAAACCATCTGGAAGATCTCGCAGAGGCCCGTGCTCTCGTAAGGGCCGGTGACTTTGATGCCGTGGAAATGCTTTATGAGGATGTGCCAGACACACTGTCGCAGCTGATCCGGACAGCCTTCGTGCCGAGGTCCGGCGCCAAATTCATCGTTGCAGACTTTTCAGCAATCGAAGCCCGCGTCATCGCTTGGCTCGCCGGAGAAAAATGGCGTCAGGAGGTTTTTGCTGCCGGTAAGGACATTTACTGTGCCAGCGCAAGTCAAATGTTCAAAGTCCCGGTCGAGAAGCATGGTGTCAACGGCCATCTGCGCCAAAAAGGAAAAATCGCAGAATTGGCGCTCGGCTATGGTGGCAGCGTCGGTGCTCTCAAAGCTATGGGTGCTATTGAGATGGGTCTGACCGAAGACGAGCTCCCGCCTCTGGTGGACGCTTGGCGACAGTCCAATCCGAATATCACAAAGCTATGGTGGGATGTGGACTGCGCTGCGACGGAAGCAGTCCGGTACAAACGAAAAAGCGAGACCCACGGCATTCATTTCGATTACCGGAGCGGGATGCTCTTTATCACGCTCCCATCCGGCAGGCACCTTGCCTATGTAAAACCGCGCATCGGTGAAAACAAGTTCGGCGGCGACTGCATTACCTATGAAGGCGTCGGCGGCACAAAGAAATGGGAACGGCTCGAATCCTACGGGCCGAAGTTCGTCGAAAATATCGTACAGGCGACCTCCCGTGACATTTTGTGTTATGCCATGCAGACACTCCGGAATTGCTCCGTGGTGATGCACATCCACGACGAGCTTGTCATTGAAGCCGATCCGCGCATGTCGCTTCCTGCGGTATGCGAGCAGATGGGCCGCACGCCGCCTTGGGCAAAGGGTCTGCTGCTCCGCGCTGACGGATATGAATGCGAGTTTTACCAGAAAGATTAACAAGGATTCGTTCAAGATGGGACTTCGCCTCCATTGGGTAATAGTGATGGACGGTGAAGCCCATCCTGAAAGGAGGCTCCAAAATGGATAAGGAAAGATACAACTCTGAAGGCTACCCGGACCCGACTGCTTTTGAGGCGATGACCGCCATAGAAAACGAGGTCCGTGCCCTTCGTGCTTTTCGGCCTATCGTGTATATCTGCTCTCCCTATGCAGGAGACATCAATAAAAACGTAGAGGCCGCCCGCCGATACAGCCGCTTTGCTGTTGACAGCGGATACATTCCCATTGCGCCGCACCTGCTGTTTCCACAGTTTCTGAATGACGCTGACCCGAATGAACGTGAGCTCGGCTTGTTTTTCGGGAATGCACTGATGAGCAAATGCGCGGAAGTATGGGTGTTCGGCAACACGATCTCACCCGGAATGGCGGCAGAGATCAAACGCGCCAAGTGGAAGCATTACCGCTTGCGCTATTTCACAGAAGATTTTCAGGAGGTACACGATGTTTGCGATCAGTGAAGATATGAGACTTATTAACGGTGTGGAGGTGCCCACCTTCACCAGAGAGATTACCAGCTGCAACATCCTCGAAGTGGAAGCCGGTACCAACGGCTATCAAGGCGGCGACACCGGACACGGCAGCCGTACTTACTTCCGTATTCAGGACCTTGGCAGCACCGACATTCAGGCACACGTCCTTGGCAAGTACGGCGATGAAGGCTTTGAGGTTTCCCTCGGCGGCGACTGCGAGCTTGAAACAGTCATCACCGCTTTGAAATTCATCACCAAGGTGCTGGAGGACCAGTTCAAGGAGGTGTACGACTAATGTTCACGCTCTACCACGCCGATGTGACCGGTAATCCCGGAAATTGCTCCTACCCACATAAAGTCGATGTGACAGATGCCGCCTCTCTGCAGGCGGCTGTCTGCCATGATTACGTCTGTGCGGAATACCGCAACAACTACCGTAACGGTGAGAACTTCATCGGAAGCGACTGCCTGCCGGTCGACTGTGACAATGACCACTCCGAGGCCCCGGCCGACTGGATCACGCCGGAGGACGTAGCCGCTGCATTTCCGGGCGTCACCTTTGCGGTCCATTACAGCCGCTTCAATATGCGAGAGAAAAATGGAAAAGCCGCAAGGCCGAAGTTCCATGTTCTTTTTCCAATCGAGTTTATGTTTGACCCGGTGGCGTATGCAGATATGAAAAAGCTGGTCAACAGCATCTTCCCGTACTTCGATACGCAGGCGCTGGACGCGGCTCGTTTCTTCTTCGGTACCAATGATCCGAAGGTTGAACTTCATGTCGGAGATATGACCCTGACGGAATTCCTCGAAGGTGACGACGAGTTTGACGCCGGTATGGGAAACCAGAAGCACGGCGACCGCTCCATTCCCGAAGGCAGCCGTAACGCAACCATGTCCCGTTTCGCCGGGCGCGTCATCAAGAAGTACGGCGACAGCGAGGAAGCCTATAACTGCTTTATGGAGGAAGCCGCAAAATGTACGCCTCCGCTGGAGCAGTCGGAGCTTATGACTATTTGGCACAGCGCCCAGAAATTTTATGCCCGTCTCTCCCAGCAGAACGGCTATGTGCCTCCCGACGTTTATAACGACAACAAGATCTACAAGCCCGGCGACTTCTCCGATGTCGGACAGGCCGAGGTACTGGCAAAGCACTTCTCCAACGAGCTCCGTTATTCACCGGCGACGCACTTCATCCGTTATAACGAACACTACTGGCAGGAGTCCGAGCCCGGCGCTCAGGCTGTAGCGCACGAGCTTTCCCGCAGGCAGTTGGAGGAAGCCACCAAGGACCTGCAGACTGCCATCAAGAAGCTGACGGATAATGGCGGTCAGGCAATTCTCGACAGCACTTCCAAGAGCAAGGCCGAAAGCCTTATGAATGATGATCAGCTGGAATCGTATCAGGAGTTTCTCGCGGCAGCGGCATATCAGAAGTTTGCGATCCGGCGCCGTGACAGCAAGAACATCTCGGCAACGCTGAAGGAGTCCCACCCGATGCTGGAAATTTCTCCGCGTGACCTTGATGCTGACTGCTTCCTGCTTTGTACGCCCAACGCCACCTACGATATCCGCAAGGGCATGGCTGGCGGCCGGGAGCATTCACCGGAGGACTACATTACCAAAATGACCTCCGTATCGCCCAGCACCAAAGGCGAACAGATCTGGCAGGATTGCCTTGACCTTATTTTCTGCGGCAATCAGGAGCTCATCGACTATGTTCAGATGATTTGCGGGCTGGCCTCTATCGGGAAGGTATATGTGGAAGCGCTAATCATCGCTTATGGCTGTGGCCGAAATGGTAAGTCCACCTTCTGGAATGCTATCTCCCGTGTGCTTGGGCTGTATTCCGGCAACATCTCTGCAGACACCCTGACAGTCGGATGCCGCAGGAACATCAAGCCTGAAATGGCCGAGGTCAAAGGCAAACGTCTGCTGATTGCTGCCGAGATGCAGGAAGGCGCCCGTCTGAACGATTCGACCGTCAAGCAGCTCTGCTCCACGGACGATGTCTTTGCCGAGAAAAAATACAAGGACCCGTTCAGCTTCACACCCTGTCATACGCTGGTGCTCTATACCAACCACCTGCCGAAGGTCAGCGCCTCCGATGATGGTATCTGGCGCCGCCTGATCGTCATTCCGTTTGACGCCAAGATCGAAGGCAAATCCGACATCAAGAATTACAGCGAATACCTGTATAACAACGCCGGAGAAAGCATTCTCGCGTGGATCATCGAAGGCGCCAAGAAGGTCATTGAGCTGGACTATCATATCCCGGTCCCGGCATGTGTGCAGAAAGCCATTGACGATTACCGCGCCCAGAATGACTGGTTTGCCCATTTCCTTGAGGACAAGTGTGATGTCGGAGCAGATTTGAAAGAAAGCTCCTCGGCTCTGTATCAAGCGTACCGGAATTACTGCATTGATACCAATGAGTATGTCCGCAATACCGCTGATTTCTATTTTGCACTGGAGGCAGCCGGGTATGAGCGCATTGTGCTTAACCGGAAGCGGTATTTTAAGGGCCTGTGCCTGAAAGTAGACGACGGAGATTTCTTGGATTAAGGGACCTATGACAAGGTGTATCAAGGTCTTATACAAAAATTCTCTTAGTACTATAAAAAAGCTGTAAAGAAAAGTTTGGTAATTACCATTGATACACCTTGCACTCCCGATTAAAAATCCTGATGAGGACTAAGAAAATGAGAGAAAAGACAATCGAAGCAAAATTAGTACGGATGGTAAAAAGCGCCGGTGGCATGGCACCTAAGTTTGTGAGTCCCGGCCTTGATGGTATGCCGGACCGTATCGTACTGATGCCGGGTGGCCGAATGGCTTTTGTGGAGGTTAAGGCTCCCGGCGAAACGCCTCGCCCACTTCAAGAGGCAAGGCACCGACAACTACGGCAGCTGGGCTTTCAGGTTTTCGTTCTGGATGATCCGCTGCAGATTGGAGGAATCCTTAATGCAATACAATCCGCATGACTACCAGCGCTTCGCAACCGAATATATCGAAAGCCATCCCGCCTGTGCCGTTCTGTTGGACATGGGACTTGGAAAGACGAGTATTACGCTGACGGCGCTGAACAATATGCTGTTTGACAGCTTCGAGATACATAAGGTGCTGGTCATCGCGCCGCTTCGTGTGGCCCGCGACACTTGGCCCGCTGAAATCGAAAAGTGGGATCATCTTTCCGGCCTCATCGTTTCTGTGGCTGTCGGCACAGAGGCTGAACGAAAAGCGGCCATGAAAAAACAAGCAGATATCTATGTAATCAACCGTGAAAATGTCCAGTGGCTCATTGACCAGAGCGGACTGCCTTTCGACTTCGATACCATCGTGGTGGACGAGCTGTCCAGTTTCAAAAATTATCAGGCAAAGCGCTTCCGTTCTCTGATGAAAGTGCGGCCGACCGTTTCCCGCATGATCGGATTGACCGGTACGCCAAGTAGCAACGGTCTGATGGACCTCTGGGCAGAATTCCGGCTGCTGGATATGGGAAAGCGTCTTGGCCGGTTTATCACCGCATATCGCAACAACTACTTCATGCCGGACAAGAGAAACGGACAGGTCATCTTCAGCTATAAACCGCTGCCCGGCGCCGAGGCCGCCATATACAAGGCAATCTCGGATATCACCATCAGCATGAAGTCTACGGACTACCTGCCAATGCCGGAGCTGGTCTCCAGCGAATACACTGTCCGCCTTTCCGATGAAGAGGAAGAACGGTACGAAGAAATGAAGCGTGACCTTGTTCTGCAGCTTCCGGACGGCGATATTACTGCCGCCAACGCAGCGTCCCTTTCCAATAAGCTCTGCCAGATGGCCAACGGTGCCGTTTATGATGATACCGGAGAGGTCCTTCCAGTCCATGATCAGAAGCTGGACGCCTTGGAGGACATTATCGAAGCTGCCGGAGGAAAACCGATTCTGGTGGCCTACTGGTTTAAGCACGACCTGAAGCGCATCGAAGAACGGCTCAAAAAGTTGAAAGTGCCGTACTCCCGGATGGACACGGCCGACAGTATCAAGCGCTGGAATGCCGGTATGCTTCCGGTGGGTCTGATCCATCCCGCTTCTGCCGGTCACGGTCTCAACCTTCAAAGCGGCGGCTCCTGCATCGTGTGGTACGGGCTGACATGGTCCCTTGAGCTTTATCAACAGACCAACGCTCGTCTCTGGCGACAGGGCCAGACTTCTGAAACGGTTGTGGTGCAGCACATCGTTACCAAAGGCACCATTGACGAGCGAATCCTGAAGGCGTTATCCGCAAAGGACCATACGCAGTCAGCGCTTATCGCTGCAGTCAAAGCTGACCTGCACATTTGAGACAATCTATGACAATCCGCGCCAATCCGAGAAATCACGAAAACGGAGGTGCGAATATGGACCCGTATGAAGAATTGGCAAACGCCATCATTGTCCAAGCCTGCAAGGATTACCGGTTGACGGATAATGAGGACGACCTGAAAGAGATTGAACGATTCTTCTATTCTGAATGGTTTTCGGTTTTAACCAGTCTTGACCCGGACCTCCTGATCAAAAAACTTCGGAAGGAGAAACGGCAATATGACTACTAAAACCTATCTCTCGCAGGCGCGATACCTCGATATGCGTATCCGGTCAAAGCTCCAGCAGATTGATTCCCTGAATGACCTTGCAACATCCTGCAGCGCGGTCATCACCGGCATGCCGCACAATCCCAGCCCGTCCACATCCCGCATGGCAGATACCGTCTGTAAGATCGTGGACCTTGAGAATGAAATCCGGAAAGACATGGATGAGCTTATTGACCTCAAGAAAGAAATCACCGGTGTGATAAAAGCTGTGGTAAATCCGGAACATCAGACGCTTTTGGAGAAACGATACCTCTGCTATCTCTCTTGGGAGAAGATAGCTGTGGACATGGGCTACGACCTGCGTTACATCCACAAGCTCCACAACCGGGCACTGGAAGAATGCGTTATTCCAAAAGAGGACACGAAAAGACACTGAAAGACACCTGACCATTATGATAAGATTATAATGGGAAAAGAAAATGAGAACGGCTCACGTGGGCATTGCCTGCGTGGGCTTTTCTTATGCCCGGAAAGGAGGAAACCGATGCCAAGGAAACCGAAGAGGCCCTGTTCCTTTCCCGGCTGCCCGCAGCTTGCTGAGGAAGGAAAACAATACTGCGCCGAACATCAGAAGCAGGAAGACGCCCGCTACAATCGTTACACCCGCAGCCCGGACGTGCACAAGAAGTACGGTCGCGCTTGGAAACATATCCGTGACAGCTACGCTGCTGCCCACCCTCTCTGCGAGCGCTGCCTTGCTGAAGGAAGGACAACCTTGATGGATGAAGTTCATCACATCGTACCGGTCAGTCGCGGCGGCACCCATGCAAGAGATAACCTGATGAGTCTCTGCCGCTCCTGTCACCAGAAGGTACACATGGAAATGGGCGACCGGTAGGGCCGTCTCAATCTCTACGACTGAGCCCTCCGGGGAACGGCGTGGGGTCATTTACGCAAAAATCCCTATTCAAACAGGGTATTAACCCAAGACAAAAAAACGGAGGTGGTAACGTGGCAAAAGACGGTACCATGCGAGGCGGTCCACGGCCCGGTACCGGCCCGAAAAAGAAAGCTCTCGCAGACAAAATCAATGACGGCAAAGCGGAAGGCGCTCTTGTTCTCCAGCCACCCGATGAGCTGGTGGGTGTGGACATGCCTACAGTAAAGGAATATATGAAACAAGCGCAGAAAGGCGGCGAAGCCTTCTATGCAGAGGATGTTTACATTGAAACATGGAACTGGCTCAAGTCTCGCGGCTGCGAAAAGCTGGTCAATCCTCAGCTGATCGAGCAGTACGCCATGAGTGTGGCCCGCTGGATTTCTGTTGAAGTGTTTATTTCCGATACCGGCTACCTTGCCCGTCACCCGACCACAGGAAACGCAATCGCAAGTCCGTATGTTTCTATGAGCCGGGACTATATGAAGCAGGTCAATCAGATCTGGTACCAAATCTATCAGGTGGTCCGGGAAAACTGTGCTGTCGAGTATGGTGGCGCCAACCCACAGGACAATCTGATGGAAAGACTACTTCAAGCACGGAAAGGATAAAAACTATGTATGAAAAAGTGAATCCGGCCCATCCGGATAAAATCGCAGACCGCATCGCCGGAGCCCTCGTTGACATTGCATATAAGCAGGCCGACAACCAGCGCATCGCGGTCGAAGTTCTCATCGGCCACGGCAAATGCCACATCATTGCGGAAACATCCGTCAATCTTGATCAGGCCGATATTACGGACGCCGTTTCTCGGATCGCCGGAAATGTAGAAGTTGATTATGTAGAAGTCCCGCAGGACATTCATCTTGCACACAATCAGGCCGACGCGATCCGCTGCGGCGACAATGGCATCTTCAAAGGCACTCCTGTCACGCAGGAACAGGAAAAGCTCTGTGGCATTGCCTCGGAGATTTTCGCGGAACATCAATTTGATGGGAAATACATTCTGGACGGCGAGCGTCTTATTATTTGCCAGAGCAATGTTGACTCGGACACCCTTCGCAAGAAATATCCAAATGCGGAAATCAACCCGCTCGGTGACTGGACCGGAGGCCCGGATGTCGATACTGGCGCCACTAACCGCAAGCTCGGCAGCGATATGGGCGACTCCGTTACAGGCGGCGGTCTGCACGGCAAAGACCTCTCCAAAGCCGATGTCAGCGTAAACATCTATGCTTGGCTCAAGGCACAGGAAACTGGTGAGCCCGTATAGCTTTGTTGCGCTATCGGTGATGAAGCTATCGACGGCATTGCCTATTCCGAAATCGTCCGCAATGCCAGAGAGTTTATTGAAAGCAAAGGCGGCTTCGAGTGCTTTGCGGAATGGGGGCTGATCTCATGCTGATGGAAAAAAAGAAAACGTCGGAGCTTCTGCCTGCGGAATACAACCCGCGTAAGGACCTGAAGCCCGGCGACCTCGAATACGAAAAGCTGAAACGCTCCATCGAGCAGTTTGGCTACGTGGAGCCGGTCATCTGGAACAAGACCACAGGTCGCATCGTCGGAGGTCACCAGCGTTTGAAAGTGCTCATGGATATGGGCATTGATGAAATCGACTGCGTAGTAGTCGAACTTTCCGAGGAAAAGGAAAAAGCTCTGAACATAGCGCTGAATAAGATTTCCGGCGAATGGGACAAGGAAAAGCTGTCCCTTTTGATTGCGGATTTGCAGGGTGCCGACTTTGATGTTTCCCTCACCGGTTTTGAGCCTGCCGAAATCGACGACCTTTTTAAGGCAAGCGTCAAGGACAAAATCCACGATGATGATTTCGATGTGGACGCCGAACTGAAAAAGCCCGCCATCACCAAGCCTGGTGATGTATGGACGCTCGGCAGGCATCGCCTCGTCTGCGGCGACAGCACCAAAACTGAGACCTTTGACCTGCTGATGGCCGGGAAGAAAGCCAACCTTGTGGTGACGGACCCGCCCTATAATGTCAACTACGAAGGCAGCGCCGGGAAGATCAAGAACGATAACATGGCCGCTGATGCCTTTTATCAGTTCCTGCTCGATGCTTTCACCAATACCGAAAAAGCAATGGCCGATGACGCCAGCATCTATGTTTTTCATGCTGACACCGAAGGGCTCAACTTCCGGAGAGCCTTTTCCGATGCCGGTTTTTATTTATCCGGCTGCTGCATCTGGAAGAAGAATTCTCTGGTGTTGGGCCGTAGCCCGTATCAGTGGATTCATGAGCCTGTCCTGTTCGGCTGGAAAAAGTCTGGAAAGTATGTGTGGTATGCCGGTCGTAAAGAGACAACGGTCTGGGAATACGACAAGCCCAAGAAGAACGGCGACCATCCGACCATGAAGCCGATTGCGCTGCTGGCGTATCCCATTATGAACAGCTCCATGAGCAACACGCTGGTGCTTGATCCGTTTGGAGGCTCCGGCAGCACGCTCATTGCCTGTGAGCAGTCTGACCGTTCCTGCTACACCATTGAGCTGGACGAAAAATACTGCGACGTCATTGTGAAACGGTACATCGAGCAGGTAGGCGGCAGCGAGAATGTTTCTGTACAGCGCGACGGACTGACCTACTCCTACGACGAAGTTGCTGTCGATAAAGCACAGTAATTCGGCATAAATCTTCAGCACATTTTGGTAGTTATATTTCGCGGAATTAGCTTGCTATATGTGACTTTCAGAGCGAATATGTCACTACCAAATTGAAGGAGGTTTACACAATGACAATCAATTACAATGTAACCGGCACGGCCCGCAAAAAGCTGGTCCAGACCATCGCAGAAATCCTCGAATGTGACGCAAAATACCTCGGCGTTCCGTCCTGCGCCTACCAGATCGACTACTTCACGGTCGATAAGAACGGCAGCCTAAGTTTTGACGACCGGGCCGACAGCGACGAAATCGAACAGCTCATCGAGGCCCTTTGTGAGCGCGGATTTGAAGCGGAGGTCGAGGCCGAAGAAATCGGACTGGAAATCCAGATGCCGAAAAGCACGCTTGACGCCCTTGCCCTCGACAACCTTCGCAGACTGCTGGAAGCCAAAGGAAGCCTTATCAAGAAAGCCCTCGGCGTGGATGCCCTGCCGATAACGGAGGAAGACGACAAGGTTTGCTTCCCTTGGTTTTCCGGCGAGCCGACTGCAGATGAGGTCAAGGCTTACAGCCACTTCGTTTCTGCCCTTTGCGAGATGGCTCGAAACGCCAAACGTGTCACTGCCAAGGAAAAAGAAACCGACAATGAGAAATACGCCTTCCGCTGCTTCCTTCTTCGCCTCGGCTTCATTGGCGATGCGTATAAAACCGAGCGAAAAATCCTGCTCAGAAACCTTTCTGGCTCCAGTGCCTTCAAGTCCGGTGCCAAAAAGGAATACGCACCCGGCTGCGACCCGATTCCCACGCCAGAAAACACGGTCACGGTTGATGTTGTGGAAGCCAAGCGCCGCCTGCAGGACCCGCAGGTGCAGGCCGAAATTCGCGCCATTTTGAACGGAGAGGACGGTGAGGCAGAATGATGCGCATTCCTTCCAGAGAAACCATTCAGGCCCTTCGGGACCGCTACAAGCCCGGCACTCGCGTCGAGCTTCTGCGGATGGACGATGTACAGGCACCGCCAATTGGCACCAGAGGCACCGTCACCGGCGTGGATGACATCGGCAGCATCATGGTGAATTGGGATAATGGCTCCGGCCTGTCCGTTGCCTACGGCGAAGACCTCTGCAAGGTGGTGACCGATGATGACTGATAAAATCCGTGAGCAGATCATGGCAGTCCGGGATTCTGGACGTACCAATATGCTGGATACCAACATGATGCAGATCATCGCCAACGAAATGAACTTCTTTGAGCTTGTGATTTTTATCGAAGAACATCGCAAGGAATATGTCCATTTCATCTTCACCGGCGAGGGCTAATATACACACTTTCCGCTCCGAATATTTGTGTAGATTATTACTCAGAATTGACTTGCTATTATGTCCTTTTAGAGTGATATATGTACACAACAAAGGGCCACAGAGCCCGGAAAACGGAGGACAACACCATGACAGAACTTCAGATCTACATCGACGGATACGGATTCGGCATCAGCGTGAAGGACCTTTGCAGCAAAGCCTACTGGCAGATGAAGGCCGACGGTCACAAGGTTTGCATAGTCAACGACCGCTACCTTGAGCTTGACGGCAAGACCTACTTTTTCAGCAAGAGCCGCAAGCATGGCCGCTGGATTGCAAAAGAATTCTAAGGAGGGCGGCGCCATGTGGAAAGAAGGAAGCCTGAAGGTTTACAGCAGCATTTTTCATTACTGGATTAAGGTTTACGAAACCGGCTCCCAATGGGGCATCGACGGCGGCAAGGTCAGCAAGCTGACGCTCAAGCGTGACGGCAAGATCGTAGCCAACTACGACAGAGGCTGGGACATTGAGCCCAGCGACCCGGACACAGAACTGGCGGTCGAGATACTCCTGCACAGCGAAAACTACTAAGAAAAGTTCAAAAGCAATCGGGCTTCGGCCCTTTTGCTCGTATTACGGAAAGTCGCAGAGGTGCGGCTATTTTTTATGCCTTGGAGGTGGCGATATTGCGAAAACTGAAAAAATATAAGTCCACACCTTTCATGGCAAAGGACTCTCACTACGATAAAGAGGCTGCCGACTATGCTGTCATGTTCATTGAAAGCCTGTGCCATACCAAAGGCACATGGGCCGGTAAGCCCTTTGAGCTTATCGACTGGCAAGAGCAGATTATTCGAGATATTTTCGGAACGCTCAAGCCAAATGGCTACCGGCAGTTCAATACAGCCTATGTGGAAATCCCGAAGAAAATGGGAAAATCGGAGCTGGCTGCGGCTGTGGCCCTCCTCCTGACCTGTGGCGACGGCGAAGAACGTGCCGAGGTCTATGGCTGTGCCGCCGACCGGCAACAGGCATCCATTGTCTTTGAGGTGGCTGCGGACATGATTCGTATGTGCCCAGCGCTCAACCGGCGCTGCAAAATTCTGTCGGCAACCAAGCGCATCGTATACCTGCCAACAAACAGTTTCTATCAGGTGCTGTCCGCCGAGGCGTATTCCAAGCACGGATTTAATATCCACGGCGTCGTATTCGACGAACTTCACACCCAGCCCAACCGGAAACTCTTTGATGTTATGACGAAGGGCTCCGGCGATGCCCGAATGCAGCCGCTGTATTTTCTGATAACGACAGCCGGTACGGATACCAAGTCCATCTGCTATGAAACGCACCAGAAAGCAAAGGATATTCTGGCTGGTAGAAAAATCGACCCAACCTTTTATCCGGTGATCTACGGCGCTGACGAAAGCGACGACTGGACGGACCCGAAGGTCTGGAAGAAAGCGAATCCGTCCCTCGGCATTACGGTCGGCATCGACAAGGTGAAAGCTGCCTGTGAAAGCGCCAAGCAGAATCCCGCCGAGGAGAACAGCTTCCGGCAGCTTAGGCTCAATCAATGGGTCAAACAGGCCGTCCGCTGGATGTCAATGGAGAAATGGGATAAATGTGCCTTTGTCACCGATGAAGATGATTTGGAAGGGCGTGTCTGCTACGGCGGTCTGGACTTGTCCTCCACTACGGATATTACGGCCTTTGTGCTGGTGTTCCCGCCAATGGACGAGGACGACAAATACATCATCCTTCCGTACTTCTGGATACCAGAAGAAAATATGGCCCAGCGCGTCAACCGGGATCACGTCCCGTATGACCTTTGGGAGCGTCAAGGCTTCCTGCAGACGACTGAAGGAAACGTGGTCCATTACGGATATATCGAGAAGTTCATCGAAAACCTCGGTGAGCGCTTCAATATCCGCGAGATCGCCTTCGACCGCTGGGGAGCTGTTCAGATGGTCCAGAACTTAGAGGGCATGGGCTTTACTGTCGTGCCTTTCGGTCAGGGCTTCAAAGATATGTCGCCGCCTACCAAGGAGCTGATGAAGCTGGTGCTGGAGGAACGTATCGCTCATGGCGGGCATCCGGTCCTGCGCTGGATGATGGATAACGTCTGCGCCAGAACGGACCCGGCCGGAAACGTGAAAATGGATAAGGAAAAATCCACAGAGAAAATCGACGGTGCAGTCGCAACTGTCATGGCCCTCGACCGGGCAATCCGCTGTGGAAATGACAATGGCGAGTCCGTGTATGATACACGCGGCTTGCTTTTCATTTAAGTATATTTTCTTTTCCAATGGGAACACTATCCCTTAAATAACGGTATAAAATAAGGTAATATTTGCTCATCATATTGACTTTTCCCTTATTTTCTGCTATGATATAAGGGAAAGGCGAGGTGCTTAAGTGAATGAGAGAATTTAACTACTCCGCAATCAAGGAACAAAAATGGGATTCGGATATCCTCGGTTTGATTGCTGCGATCTATAAAGAAGCCGGGAAACAGGAGCTGTACCTGAAGCAGCAACCGGAAGCGCTGGAAAAGCTGGTGGAAATCGCCAAAATTCAAAGTACCGAGGCATCCAATGCGATTGAAGGTATCGTTACGACAAGCACCCGCATTAAGCAGCTTGTCGAGGAAAAAACCACACCCAGAAACCGGGATGAACAGGAAATTGCTGGATATCGTGACGCATTAAATATCATTCATGAGAGCTTCGATGCGATTCCGATCACGCGCAACTATATCCTGCAGCTGCACAAGATCATGTACAGCCACATGAATAACCCGATGGCTGGGCAGACGAAAAATGTGCAGAACTATATCAGCGCAAGCTACCCGGACGGGCATACAGAAATCCTCTTTACGCCGCTCGCGCCCTACGAAACACCGGAGGCACTGGACAGGATATGCGAGGAATACAACCGAGTTATCGGTAACTACGAAATCGAGCCGCTGATTGCCATACCGGTGTTCATCCATGACTTTCTCTGCATCCATCCGTTTAACGACGGCAACGGCAGAATGAGCCGTCTGCTGACGACCCTGCTTCTGTATCGTAACGGATTCTTTGTTGGGAAGTACATTTCTTTGGAGGCAAAAATCGCCAAAAACAAGGACCTTTACTATGACGCTCTCGGCTCGTCCCAGCACGGCTGGCATGAAGGCACTGAGGATACTGTGCCCTTCATCAAATATATTCTCGGTACCATTCTGGCTGCATACAAGGACTTTGAGGATCGCTTCTCCATTGTGGAAGAAAAGCTTCCTGCTATAGAAATGGTACGTAAGGCGACGCTTCAGAAAATCGGACGCTTTACCAAGCAGGATATCCGTGAGCTGTGTCCATCCCTGAGTGTCAGCTCCATTGAGGGAGCGCTTCGCAAAATGGTAGCCGAGAGTGAAATCAAGCGAGAAGGCTCTGGAAAGGCCACCTGCTATTATCGCATCAAGTAATCCCTTACGAATAAATATTTTCCCTTAAAAACATATTACAATTAAGGGAAATATCAAATTTTAAGGTTAAGCATCTGTCGTATTTTACGATAGGTGCTTTTCTTATGCCCAAAACACAAAGGAGGCCATCAATATGGGATTTTTATCAGGGCTATTCCGGACACGGGATGCTCCTCAAAACAGAACAGTCGGTAGTAATTACGCCTTTTACCTCGGCGGCTCCACTTCCGGGAAAATGGTCAATGAGCGCAGTGCCATGCAGATGACGGCTGTTTATGCCTGCGTCCGTATTCTTGCCGAGGCTATCGCGGGCCTGCCACTTCACCTTTACAAATATACGGATGAAGGTGGCAAGGAAAAAGCGATGGATCATCCGCTCTATCTATTGCTGCATGACGAGCCAAATCCGGAGATGAGCTCATTCGTCTTTCGAGAAACACTCATGACGCACCTACTCCTTTGGGGCAATGCCTATGCACAGATCATACGCAACGGCAAAGGCGAGGTCATTGCTCTGTATCCCTTGATGCCGAACCGCATGACTGTGGACAGAGATGAGAACGGGCATCTGTATTACCAGTATTCCCGCTCAAACGATGAGGCTATAAAAAGCAAAGACAGTACGGTCATTCTTCAGCCGAAGGATGTGCTGCATATCCCCGGACTCGGCTTTGACGGGCTGGTCGGATACAGCCCAATAGCTATGGCGAAAAACGCCATCGGTCTTGCCATTGCGACCGAGGAATACGGAGCCAAGTTCTTCGCCAACGGTGCCGCTCCGAGTGGTGTTCTTGAACACCCCGGAACAATTAAAGACCCATCCAAGGTCAGAGAAGCGTGGCAGTCACAGTTCGGCGGTTCGCAGAACTCCGGTAAGGTAGCTGTCTTGGAGGAAGGCATGAAATACACGCCTATCTCCATTTCCCCGGAACAGGCTCAGTTCCTCGAAACAAGAAAATTTCAGATCAATGAAATCGCTCGAATTTTCAGAGTTCCTCCGCATATGGTCGGAGACCTGGAAAAGTCGAGCTTTTCTAATATTGAGCAGCAGTCATTGGAGTTCGTGAAATACACGCTCGACCCTTGGGTGGTGCGATGGGAACAGGCAATTTCCCGTGCGCTCCTCACCCCGGATGAAAAGAAGCGGTACTCCGTGAAATTCAATCTTGAAGGGCTGCTCCGTGGAGATTACCAGAGCCGTATGCAGGGCTATGCCACAGCAAGGCAGAACGGCTGGATGTCCGCAAACGATATCCGTGAGCTTGAAAACCTCGACCTCATTGCTCCCGAGGACGGCGGTGATCTGTACCTTGTGAACGGCAATATGGTGCCGCTGACCCTCGCAGGTGCGGCCTATGTTGATAATTCCAACGATGACGGAAAGGAGGACGATTCCAAAAATGAAGAAATTCTGGAACTGGAAGAATCAGGCGGACGAAAGTCCATCCGAAGAGAGAGTTCTTGAACTGTACGGCACGATTGCCGAGGAAAGCTGGTTTGACGATGATGTCACGCCGCAGATGTTCAGAGATGAACTTTTCTCCGGCAATGGACCTGTCACCATCTGGATCAACTCTCCCGGCGGTGACTGCATTGCGGCAAGTCAGATCTATTCCATGCTCATGGATTACAAGGGAAACGTCACTGTCAAAATTGACGGCATCGCGGCATCTGCTGCTTCCGTCATTGCTATGGCAGGCACAAAGGTGCTAATGGCACCGACCGCTCTCATGATGATCCACAACCCTGCGACTGCGGCATTCGGTGACCATGTCGATATGAAGAAAGCCATCGAAATGCTCGATGAGGTCAAGGAAAGCATTATCAATGCCTATGAGATCAGAACGAGCCTTTCGCACACACAGCTTTCCCACATGATGGACGAGACCACCTGGATGAACGCAAAGAAGGCAATTGAACTCGGCTTTGCGGATGCTCTGCTCACAGATGAAAAACTGACAGCAGAATCCGAAGCCTATGCCTTTTCCGCAAATGCAGTGGAAAAGGCACTCATCAACAGCATCTCCCGGAAAGCGGAGAAGAAACCCGCAGGACGCTCTGTAGCCAATCTCCGGCAGCGTCTCAACACAATTAAGAATTATATGTAATGGAGGAATTACACTATGACTATTTCTGAACTGCGTGACAAGCGCGCCAATCTTTGGAAGAGCATGACCGCCTTCCTCGACACCCGTACTGGTTCTGACGGAGTCCTCTCCGACGAGGACGATGCATCCTATGCAAAGATGGAAAAGGACTTTGATGCCCTTACCAATGAAATCAAGCGCATGGAGAGAAAGGAAGCTCTCGAGGCCGAAATGAATAAGCCCATCGGCACTCCCATTACCGAGAAGCCCATGAAGACTTCCGATGATGAGGAAAAGACCGGCAGAGCCTCCAAGGTCTATAACAAGTCCTTCTGGAACGCCATGCGTCAGAAGAACATCCGTCCCGAGATTGCCAATGCTCTTCAGGAAGGCACTGACTCCGAAGGCGGTTACCTTGTACCTGATGAATTCGAGCATACCCTCATTGAGGCGCTTGAGTCTGAGAACATCTTCCGTACCCTCGCCCATGTCATTCAGACTGCGTCCGGTGACAGAAAAATCCCCGTTGTCGCTTCCAAGGGTACTGCGTCCTGGGTGGACGAGGAAGGTGCCATCACTGAAAGCGATGACGCATTCAATCAGGTATCTATCGGTGCGTACAAGCTCGGCACCCTCATCAAGGTTTCCAACGAGCTTCTGAATGACTCCGTTTTCAACCTTGAGCAGTATATCTCCAAGGAATTCGCACGTCGTATCGGCAACAAGGAAGAGGATGCCTTCTTCAACGGTGACGGCTCCGGGAAACCCGTCGGCATCTTCCATTCCACCGGCGGCGCACAGGTCGGCGTAACTACCGCATCCACTTCCGCTATTACTGCAGATGAGGTTATCGACCTCTTCTACAGTCTCGGCGCTCCCTACCGCAAGAATGCCGTGTGGGTCGTAAACGATGCTACCGTCAAGGCAATCCGCAAGCTCAAGGACGGCAACGGCAACTACCTGTGGCAGCCCGCCCTCACCTCCGGCACTCCCGATACTCTTCTCGGCAGGCCTGTGAAGACCTCCGCCTATGTTCCCACCATCGCATCCGGTGCGAAGGTCATCGCTTTCGGTGACTTCGGCTACTACTGGATTGCAGATCGTCAGGGCAGAGTCTTCAAGAAACTGTCCGAACTCTATGCAGCAACCGACCAGACCGGTTTTGTCGCAACCCAGCGTGTTGACGGCAAGCTCATCCTTCCCGAAGCTATCAAGGTCCTTCAGATGAAGGCATAAGGAGGGCTTAACTCATGAGCTATAACGCAAAGAACTACACCGAACAGGGTGGCGAAACTACTCACTTCGGTGGGAATGTCATCTTTGAGGAGGGCAGCACAGTCGAAGGACTTCCTGCCCCTTCTCTTACGCCTGCCACTGCATCCACTCTCGGCGGTATCAAGGTTGGCTCCGGCCTTTCTGTCACGGAAGACGGTACACTCTCCGCAGACGGTATTACCCCAGCAGAGGCTGTTTCTGACAGTGAAGCTACCGATGTGGCCGGTGTGAACACTGTACTGAATGCAGTTATTGCCGCACTTAAAACTGCCGGACTGATGGCATCTGAATAATCATATGGGGACTTCGGTCAAAAGCCGGAGTCCCTCTTTTGGAGGTATCACCATGATAATTACACTGAACGAAGCGAAGAAATACCTCCGTGTGGATTATACCGATGATGACACCCTTATCCGCAAGTTTATCAAGACGGGCATGAAACTCGTCGAAGATACACTGCGGAAAGAGCTGGAGGCTACTCCAGCAAATAAGACCGCCGTGCTGTATGTCGTTGCCTACCTTTATGAGCATCGGGAGGATGCGGATATGGACGAGCTGACCCGCTCTCTCCGATATATGCTCTCTACGGAACGGGAGGCGGCTTTCTGATGAATATTCCTCTGTTAAACAAAGTCATCACCATTCAGAAGCAGACCGCTGATACCGATTCTATCGGCAATCATACGAACACCTGGGTAGATTATTATTCATGCCATGCGACCGTGAGCAATGAGACAAACAGTGAAGATGAAACAGCCGGTGTCACTGTGGATAACACAAACACGGATTTCACCATCCGCTACTGTGCTCTGTCCTCCGCAATTACCGCTACGGAATACCGGGTGGTCATGGACGGAGAACTTTTCGATATTCTTTCCGTTGACCACATGAATTTCAAGAGGAAAAGCATCAAGCTCCGGTGCCGGAAAGCGAGGCGCTGATATGGGACAGACGATTCCGGTCGGCAGCCTCGCGGCGGAGGTAATGAAACAGCTTGACGATTATGCCGAGCTGACCACAGAGGGTATGAAGAAGGCTGTGAACGATGCCGGAAAGACTGTGAAGAAAGAGATACAGGCAAACGCTCCGGTCAAATCCGGCAAGTACGCCAAGAGCTGGACGGTAAAGAAAACCGATGAATCCTCCACAAAACTGGAAGTCACTGTCCACTCCAAGAACAGATATCAGCTGGCACATCTTCTGGAACACGGTCATGCCAAGCGGAACGGAGGAAGGACTTATGCACAGCCGCATATCGCTCCGGCAGAGGAAGTCGGTATCGAACAGCTGGAGAAAGACATAGAGAGGTGTATCAAGGATGGATGAAATCGTAGCCATCATTACGGAAATGGCGCTTCCTTTCGCTTATGACCATTTTGCGGAGGGTGAAGTACCGAATGTTCCGTATCTGCTGTATCTGAATCCGGCGAACAATAACTTTGCTGCCGACGGTACAGCGTACTACAAAGTCAATGAGATCCACATCGAGCTGTACACCGACCATAAGGACTTGTCGACTGAGCAGACCGTTGAAGCTGTGCTGGACAGGCACGGCATTTTTTATACCAAATCCGAAACATGGATAGAGAGCGAAAAGCTCTACGAAGTCCTGTTTATTTTTGACATGGAGGCTTGAAACCTATGGGTAACAAAATTAAGTACAACATCAAAAATGTTCACGCCGCAAAGCTCACTGTAACGGTGACCGATGGCGTGACAACCTATTCCTATGCTACGCCGCAGCCGATTCCCGGTGCGGTCAGCATTGCGCTCGATGCCGAAGGTGAATCCTCTCCGTTCTATGCGGACGGCATCGTTTATTTCCGTTCTGCCACCAATAACGGATACAAGGGCGACCTTGAACTTGCCCTCATCCCGGAATGGTTCAGAACGACCATTCTCCAGGAGGAACTGGACAGCAAAGGTGTCCTCGTGGAAAAGAGCGATATTGCGGAAAGCGTAAAGTTCGCTCTGCTCTTTGAGTTTGACGGCGATGTGAATGCCATCCGTCACGTTCTTTACAACTGCTCTGCGGCGCGTCCTTCCATTGAGTCTCAGACGAAGGAAGACACCATCGAGCCGGGTACAGAAAAGCTGTCCCTTACCGCTGACCCCCGAGGCGACGGTCTTGTAAAGGCACGTACTGGCAATACCACTGACGCTACCACTTACGCCGGATGGTACAGCGCCGTCTATGAAACAGAGGAAGAAGATCCCGATCCGGAAGGTAACGGAGGCGAATCCGCATGATTGAGCGTGTGATTGAAGTCGCAGGTAAGCAGGTGGCTTTCAAGTCATCTGCTGCCGTACCCCGGCTGTACCGGGCAAAATTCAAGCGTGATATTTTCAAAGATTTCTCAAAGCTGGAGCAGTCCTACAAGGGTAATGCCGCTGACGGCGAGTCTTTCGCCATTGAAGATTTGGAGATTTTCGAGAATGTGGCGTACATCATGGCGTACCACGCAGACCCCACCATCCCCGGCACGATTGAGGACTGGCTTGACCAGTTCGATATGTTCTCCATCTACGAAGTGCTCCCGCAGATTCTTGAAATGTGGGGTACGAACATGATGACGGACGTTGCCTCTAAAAAAAACGAAATCCCTCAACGAGGGAAATGACAACTCCGCTGTTCCTCCTGCGCTGTGTTGAACTCGGCATAGGGATAGCCGACCTTGACCTTCTGACCATCGGTCTTGTACTGGATATGTGGACGGAGAAGTCAAACGACGATATTTCCTATGACAGGATGGCCACGCAGGAGGATTTTGATAAGTTCTGATGTGGATTTGTTCATATCTCCGTGCTATCATTACCTCAGCAAATAAATAATATGCCATCCTGTTGAAAAAATTTTTGTTCGCTGTCACATTTTCAGCTTTCATAGGGTTTTATAAGTGAAAAGCTTTTCAAGAGGTTGCCCAATATGACAAATGAAAAATTTACCCGTCTGGTAATGAAATACACGGATACAGTATTTCGTGTAGCGTTGAATATTGTCAAAAGTCCATCAGCAGCAGAAGATGTATGTCAGGAAGTTTTCCTTCGCTTGTGGAAGAATAAGAACGATTTTGCAGATGATCAGGACGCAAAATACTGGCTGATTCGAGTTGCAATAAACGAAGGCCGCCGCAGTATCGTTTCCAAATGGAATAAATACGAGAATCTCGATGATTACGCAGAGAAACTATCATTTCAGACAATGGAAATGAGTGATCTGTTTTATTCCGTTATGAATCTGCCGAGAAAATACAGAATCGTTATTTATCTTTATTATTATGAAGGATATTCCACAGCAGAAATAAGCAAATTGCTTTCATCTTCTGAAGCGGCCGTACGCACTCAGTTACACAGAGGAAGAGAGCTGTTGAAAAAAGATCTTTTGGAGGCTAAAAATGTTTGATCAGAACATATACCGTGGTGCTTTTGACGCTGTTCATGCTCCGGATGGGACACAGAAGGAGATACTTGATATGACAGTAAACAAAAATAAAAACCCCATACGTTTTGGAAGAAAGTTCACCGCAATAGCAATTGCCGCGTGCCTGGTACTGAGTTTGGCAGTTGTTGCATATGCCATTGGAAAAGCTGCTTTTGTTTCGAGCAACTGGAATGGAGAGAATGAATACACGTCTTATGCGGATATATCAAAAGCAGCGTCTGAAGTAAATTTCCCTGTTTATGCTGTAGAACGATTCTCTGATGGATATTGTTTCAGCACAATCAAGGTGGTGGAATCAGAAACATATTCTGACGAGAGTACAAGTACACCTCTGGAAAAATATAACAGCATTGAAGTGACATACCAAAAAGACGGTTTTGAAGAACTGACGGTCTGGCTTATTCCGGCTGTAGACAGCCTGACTGATACAGATTCACAGAAATATCTTACAACAAGAACAATTGGGCAGACAGAAGTAAAATACGATGTCACACACTACAAAGCCGTACCTGTAGATTATAAAGAAACTGCTCAGGACAGAGAGCTGATAGAAAACGGACATTACCAAATTTCATATGGTTCTGACAAGATTGAAGAATATGATTATTCGTCTATATCTTTTACGATTGATAATGTTAACTACGTGCTGATGACTACCAGTACATTACCAGAAGATGAAATGTTTACACTCGCTGAAGAATATATAGATTTTATAAATAATTGAGGCAGTACTCTTTTTGCTCCAAAAAAACTTAATCAGTCTGAAAGCTTGATAGAAAACGTAAGCCAAGCATCGGTCATTAACTTGACCGGTGCTATTTTTATGTCCATTTTTAGGAGGTGAGATAATTGGCAAGCAGAATAAAAGGCATAACTGTTGAGATTGGCGGCGATACCACAGGACTTGAAAAGGCTCTGAAGAATGTCAACAGCACAATAAAGAGCACACAGTCCGAACTGAAAAATGTGGAGCGTCTGCTGAAGCTCGACCCTTCCAATACCGAACTGCTGACCCAGAAACAGAAACTGCTGAAGGATGCCATCTCCTCCACTTCCGAGAAACTGGAAACGCTGAAGGAAGCGCAGAAACAGGCAAAGGAACAGCTCGAAAACGGTGAGCTGGGACAGGATAAATACGATGCCCTTCAGCGTGAGATCATCGAAACTGAGCAGGAACTGAAACGTCTGCAGGAACAGGCTGCTACCACAAGTAAAGTCCTGTCGCAGATTGATGCCGCCGGAGACAAGTTCATTGCTGCCGGGGATAAGATTACAAGCGCCGGACAGACTGTTATGCCTGCCTCTGTTGCGGTTATGGGACTCGGCACGGCAGCCGTAAAGACCGCAGCCGACTTTGACTCCGCCATGAGTCAGGTTGCCGCTGTATCCGGAGCGACCGGAGATGACTTTGATGCCATCCGGGATAAAGCCCGTGAGATGGGTGCCAAGACAAAGTTCTCCGCCTCCGAAGCAGCCGAAGCCATGAACTACATGGCAATGGCAGGCTGGAAGACGGGAGATATGCTTGACGGTATCGAAGGCATCATGAGCCTTGCCGCAGCCTCCGGTGAAGACCTTGCCACCACATCAGATATCGTAACTGACGCCCTGACCGCATTCGGACTGACCGCTGCGGATTCAGGGCATTTTGCTGACATTCTTGCCGCCGCATCCTCCAATGCGAACACCAATGTTGCCATGATGGGCGAAACCTTCAAGTATTGTGCACCTATTGCGGGTGCTATGGGATACACGGCGGAGGATGTTGCGGAAGCCATAGGTCTGATGGCAAACAGCGGTATCAAATCCACTCAGGCAGGTACTGCTCTCCGCACCATGATGACAAGGCTGCAGGGAGAACTGGAGCTGTCCGGTTCTGCCTTCGGAGAAGTGACCATTGCTACGGCAAATGCTGACGGCTCCATGAGAGAGCTTGGAGATATCCTCGGTGATCTGCGTGTGTATTTCTCGCAAATGACAGAGTCCGAAGCCGCCGCTGCTGCCGAAACACTTGTCGGCAAGAATGCCATGTCCGGTTTCCTTGCTGTCATGCAGGCAGCACCCGGAGATATCGAAAAGCTGAACTCCGCCATAGCCAACTGTGACGGCACCGCCGAGGATATGGCTGCGACGATGCAGGACAACCTTACCGGACAGCTGACCATCCTGAAAAGCCAGCTCGAGGAGCTTGCCATATCTTTCGGAGATATGCTCATGCCGGTTATCCGAAAAGTTGTGACGGCGGTGCAGGGATTTGTAGATAAGCTGAACAACATGGATGAGGGCACAAGGGAAACCATCCTGCAGGTCGGTCTGTTCGTAGCTGCTCTCGGTCCCGTCCTGCTTATCATCGGCAAGCTGTCCACGGGCATCGGTAAAGGGCTGAAAGCCTTTGTCAGTCTGTCAAACGGACTGGCAAAGCTGAAGGTCGGCATCACAAGTGCATCCGGTCTGTTCGGAAAGCTCGGTGCCGCCATCGGGGGCATATCCGCTCCTGTTGTTGCTGTTGTGGCAGTCATTGCTGTTCTTGCCGCCGCTTTTGCAAACCTGTGGAAGAACAATGAAGAGTTCCGAAACAGGATGACCGAGATCTGGAGCGGGATAAAGGAAACCATATCCGGCTTCTGTCAGGGTATCGTTGACCGGTTCAACTCCCTCGGATTTGAATTCAGCAGCATTACGGAGCTTCTTTCAACCGTATGGAATGGTTTCTGCTCACTGCTTGCACCCGTATTTGAGGGTGCTTTTTCTGTTATATCCACAGTTCTGTCCACAACGTTTGATGTGATACTCAGTACTGTGGACTTTTTCATTGCCGTTTTCAGCGGAGACTGGGAAGGTGCCTGGAATGCCGTAAAGAATATCTTTACCACACTTTGGGACGGACTGCTGTCTTTCCTCAAGACTATACTGGAAACCATCAAGGGAGTTCTGGATACAGCTCTCGGCTGGATAGGCACCTCATGGGAGGCAGTCTGGACGGGCATCAAGACTTTCTTCACCAACATCTGGAACGGAATCAAGAACACTGTTTCTACGGTCATCAACAGCATACCCAATACGATCTCCACGGTCATTAACGGCATCAGAAATACAGTATCGTCCGTGTTCAACAGCATCAGCACCACAGTCAGCAGCATATGGAACGGCATCAAAAGCACGACCACATCTGTGTGGAACAGCATCAAGTCCGCAATCACGGCACCCATCGATGCCGCGAAGGAACATATCCGCAATGCCCTCGACAGTATTAAGAACTTCTTTGCAAACTGCCGTCTGTCCCTGCCGAGCATAAAACTTCCGCATTTCAGCATTTCCGGCTCGTTCTCTCTGAATCCTCCGTCCGTGCCGCATATTAGTATCAGCTGGTATAAGAACGGCGGTATTATGATGAACCCGACCATCTTCGGACTGAACGGAAGTTCTCTCATGGCAGGCGGTGAAGCGGGACCGGAGGCGATCCTTCCTCTGTCGGACTTCTATGATAAGCTGGAGAATATCCTTACCACCCGTCTGAACACCACCGGCATGGAGAAGTATCTTGCTGTCATAGCGGCCAACAGCGGCAAGGGTATCTACCTGGATGACGGCACTCTTGTCGGTCATCTGCTCCCGGCTATTGACGGAGGTCTTGCAGACTACAGCATCAGAACAAGGAGGGGCAACCGATGAGCAGTATATTTCAGGGCGCTACCATCAATACCGACCATACACTTCGGGATTGGGGCTGCGCCATTACCAACTCAGATATCATTTCAGTACCGGAGCCGAACCTCACTGTTCTGGAAATTCCCGGCAGGAACGGCAGGCTTGACCTGTCAGAAGCACTCACCGGAGATATTACCTACCGCAACCGTACTATCAAACTGGAACTTGCCGTAAGCGTAAATATCTCCACCTGGTTCAACAAGTGCGACTATATCTTCAGTAAGTATCACGGGAAAATCGTCACAGTTACCTTTGACGATGACCTCACACATTACTACAGAGGTAGAGCAACTGTGTCAGATCCGCAGAGGGTTCGGAACGGAGGCACTCTCACTTTCACCGTGGATGCTGAACCTTTCCGGTACAAGAAAGCACAGACGGTTATTGCCATGCTGGGCAGCACCACCAGAAATATACCCAACATGGGACGTATGCCTGTGTGTCCGATGATCAGAGCCACAGCGGACTGTGAGCTGGTCGTCGGAGATATAACCTACGATATAAGCACCGGTGACCAAACGATTCCGTCATTCTTCCTGCCTCCCGGAACGACATCCGTCAGAACGACCGGTTTGCCTTCCGGTCAGTATCTGTATTTCTTTTACACGGAGGGATTTCTATGATCCAGTTCTTCTGTGACGGTCAGCTCCTCTATGACCCTCGAAACCCGGGCTATGCCATATACGAGCCGAAGTGTGAGTTGGAGGTAAACAAGACCGGGAGTCTCACTTTTACGATTCCACCCACGCACCCGATGTACGATGAGCTGCAGAAAATGAAATCCGAAATTGAGGTCTACCAGGACGGTGAGTTTCTTGGGGCATACCGTGTTCTGAACACCGACCTCGATTTCAACAATATTAAGGCTGTCACCTGCGAGGGTGAACTTGCCTATCTTCTGGACAGCGTACAGCGTTCGGCAGAATACCATGACATTTCTGTTGAGGATTACTTTGAGGAACTCATATCCAATCACAACGATGATGTGGACTCGGACAAACAGTTCACTGTCGGTTCGGTGACGGTTACCGATCCTAATGACAGCCTTTACCGCATACACAGTTATGAAAGCACATGGGAGTGTGTGGCTGACAAACTCATCGACAGGCTCGGAGGGTATATCCGCTGCCGTAGAGTAAACGGAGCAAGAACCATTGACTACGTAACGAGCTACGGTAATGTGAATACGCAGATCATCCGGTTTGGGGATAATATCCTCGACCTCACGAGAGATATCCGAGGTGAGGACATTGCCACAGTGCTTGTCCCTCTCGGTGCCGCTGATGAGGAGACCGGAGTTAAGCTGACAGTAGCGTCCGTGAATGATGGCAAAGACTATATTGAAGCAACAGAGGCTATTTCAATTTACGGACGCATTGTCAGAACAGTCGAGTATGACGATGTGACCGTTGCCAGTAATCTGCTCTCAAAAGGCAGCGCAGAACTTGCAACATTATGCAAACCGTCTATCATCCTCACCATGACTGCTGTTGACCTTCACCTGGTCGATGTATCTGTGGAGCGGATCAAGCTCGGTGACAGCATCCGGGTCATTTCCGAACCTCACGGTCTTGATGAATACATGATGGTCAAGGCTCTCTCCCTGGACTTTCAGCATCCGGAGAATTCCAAGGTCACGCTCGGCACTGTCCGGCAGACGCTGGACAAGGCAATCAACGAAGGTCAGAAACAGCCGTGGCAGGAAATCCTGAATGCCCAGTCTGCCATGCGGCAGTCCATCTCCAATGTTCATACCATCGTGCAGGAATGTTACTCGGAGATATCCAAGACCGCCGAAGAAATCCGCGCAGAGGTCAGCGAGAGCTATCTTGCAAAGACTGACCTGGAAACCATACAGCGTGACTTTCAGACAAGTATTACCCAGAGTGCAAGTGAGATCCGTATGGACTTCACTGCCATCACAAACCAGATTTCCAACAGCGTGGCCACCAATCAGCAGCTGTTGGAGGAATACATCCGTTTCCGTGGAGCACTGATTGAGCTGGGCAAGGTCGGCAATGCGTTCACCGCCGAGTTGTCCAATGATCAGCTGTCCTTTAAGGAAAACGGGCAGACTATCGCATATATTTCCAACCAGTCCCTTGTCATTACCAATGCGGAGATTCGCAACAGGCTATCCCTGGGCAATGAAGAAAGAGGCTGGTTTGACTTTATTCCCCGTGCCACAGGCAACCTGTCCATTCAGTGGCGTGACCCTGTCAGTTAGGAGATGATGATTAATGGCACAAGGTAATTCCGGCTCTTTCTATCTTGCAGGCACGAAAAACATGGGTGCCATGATCTACTGGTCGGAAACATACAATGCCTCCGCAAACACACGTTGTCAGCATCGACGATATAACCTTCGCTTCTTCCAACTGGTATCAGTTCACTTACTATCTTCAGGGCAGCGTAACTGTGGACGGCAGTACCGTGGCAACATTCAATTCCGCTCTCGGTACACACCATGTCCGTATTGACAGTCAGTATCAGGAGTATTCCATTGAAGCTGCACCCGGCTATGCCAATCCTCCGTACTATACTGGAACGATATACGGCAATGCTGACGGTTCAAAGTCGGTCACTATTTCCGCTACCATCTACGGCTACAGTTCAGACGGCAGAGGTGCTAACGGCTTCTGCGTTTCCGGTTCTCAGACCGTAGCGCTGTACACCGTTCCGAGAAGGTCGACCATCAGCATGGCATCGACTGCTCTCGGCAGCGGAGGAACGATATATATTTCCCGCGCCTCGTCCTCGTTCACGCATACCGTCACATACAGTTTCGGCAACACAAGCGGTACGATTGCTACAAAAACAGCATCAACCGCACTCGGGTGGACGCCTCCACTGACTTTGGCAAATCAGATACCAAATAACACAACCGGCACCTGTACGCTGACCTGTTATACCTATAACGGCGATACTCTGGTCGGAACGTCCACAACAACGGTCACACTTTCTGTGCCGGACTCTGTGATTCCTATGACCACGGGTTTCTCTGCACTTCATATTCTCGGTCCCGTTCCTGCGTCATGGGGCATCTATGTCCAGAACAAGTCCTCTGTACAGCTGAACATCTCCGGTGCGACGGGAGCATACGGCTCGACCATATCCGCCTACTCAATCACCGGAGGAGGTTATTCCGGTACTTCAAGTTCTCTGACAACCGGTGTACTGAAGACAGCCGGAACGATTACCTTTACCGGAAAAGTAAAGGACAGTCGTGGACGGTGGTCTGCGGAGCGGACGCTTTCCATTACCGTTGTGGCGTACAGCGTCCCATCATTCTCTTCTTACCGGACACAGCGATGCAACAGCAGCGGGACGATAACCACTAACGGCACCTATGCCAGAGGTGTGATCAATTTCGGATATGCCTCATGCAGCGGAAAGAACTCCGTTACAACAGCTGTGGCGTATAAGAAATCCTCGGAATCGACCTACACCACTACCTCGGTAACATTCACTTCCGGCACTGCGTTTATCTTCGGCGGCGGCAATCTGTCTGTGGATTATTCCTACGATATCCGCTACACGATTACGGACGCTTTCGGCAGTACTGCCGTTGTGGATCAGCTGTCCACGGCATCCGTTCTGATGGATTTCAAAGCCGGAGGAACGGGCATCTCTGTCGGCAAAGTATCTGAGAACGATGACTGCTTTGAAGTTTCGGAGAACTGGGATGTCCGTGTATACGGAATGCTCCTGGCAGAATATATTCGGTCACAGGCAGGCGGTGGAGGCGGAGGTATAACATTCGGAACATGTGCGACGGATGCCGCAACGCAGCTCAAAGTGGTCACCACTGAAGGCGGAGATTTCACTCTGGCAAAGGGGGCAACTATAGCAGTCAAGTTTACGAACGACAACTCGTACAATATGCCTCAGCTGGACATTGAGGGCACCGGTGCAAAATACATCGTTTCCTACAACAACTATGTTCCATCGACATATGTTTGGAAACCCGGACAGACAATTCTTTTCATCTATGACGGAAGCTACTATGTTGCGCTGTATACTTCCACGGCAACTACCGGATATTACGGAATTACAAGGCTTTACAGCGGTGTCGATTTAGCCAGCACGGCCTATGCGGCAACCGCCAGTGCAGCCAAAACAGCTTATGACAGAAACTCATGGGACAGCATCTCTCTCACAAATCCGCTGGCTCTTGCCTACGGAGGAACGGGAGCGACAAACGCCGCTGCCGCACGGAGCAATCTCGGACTGTATGCCACTTACCTTTACAGCGGTGCAATAACGACCGGAAGTGCGTCATTTATGTATTCCGGCTATAAGTTCTTCATCATTATAGGTCAGCTTTCTTCGACCGGATCAAGGGCGGCAATCGTTGTTCCGGCTTCGCTGATAACCACATCATCGACACCGTATCAGCTGGCGGACGAGTCGTATTATTATTCCTTCAACCTTTATTATTCCGGTTCTTACGGCTATCTCGTTTTTAAGAGGCGTAACAGCACCGGACAGATACTGTACATCTACGGGGTGAACTGACATGAAAGTGCTTTGTGATAATCAAGGGTTCGTGAGAAGCTTTGCCTTCATCGGAGATCTGATTGACGGCATCGAGGTTCCCGAACCGGAAGATATAGCTGAATTTATAGAATGCGCCGCCGGCTACAAAATAGTCGACGGCGTTCTCGTTAAGGATGATGCACAAATCTCCGCAGAAAAGCAGGAACTACAGAAGGCGGTTCTGCGTGAGCGGAGAGAAAAAGAGTGCTTTCCGGTCATAAACAGAGGTTATCTCTGGTATTCGGGGTTGAATATTAAACAGTGGCTGGAACTGAAAAAATGGTATCTGTCCTGGCTCAATGTCACAGACACATTTACTGTGCCGGACAGACCGGACTGGCTCGATGAATTCGATGCCTCAAAAAATACCGGACAAGCCTTTATGGTTTTTATAATTTTTTAGGAGGAAAACAAAATGAAAGAATTCTGGAATGTGGTTCAGGCAGTATTTGCGGCGCTGGGCGGATGGCTCGGCTGGTTTCTCGGAGGGTGTGACGGTTTGATTTATGCTCTGCTTGTGTTTGTTGTCGTAGACTATCTCACCGGACTCATGTGTGCAATCGTAGATAAGACCCTGTCCAGCGAGATCGGCTTCAGAGGCATTTTCAAGAAATGCACTATTTTTCTGATGGTTGGCATCGGGGCTTTGATTGACGCACAGACCATAGGTGCCGGGTCAGTAGTCAGAACAGCGGTTATTTTCTTTTATATTTCCAATGAAGGTGTTTCTCTTATTGAGAATGCAGCGCATCTTGGACTCCCGATTCCCGAAAAACTTAAGGCAGTGCTCGAACAACTCCATGACCGGGCAGAGAAAGGAACGGATAACCATGAGCAGAGCAAGTGATGTAGTAAGCATCGCTCTGGCAGAGGTCGGATATGTTGAGAAAGCTTCAAACACAGCTCTTGACAGTCCTTCTGCAAATCCCGGAGCTGCTAACTTTACCAAGTATGCCCGTGACCTTGCCAATGCCGGATATTACAACGGCAACAAAAACGGCTATGCCTGGTGCGATGTGTTTGTGGACTGGTGCTTTTTCAAAGCCTACGGCAAAGCGGAAGGTCAGCGTATTCAGTGTCAGACCGGAGACCTCGGCGCGGGATGCACCTTTTCCGCACAGTATTTCAGACAGCAGGGACGCTATGACCGAAACCCTATGGTCGGCGACCAGGTGTTTTTCCAGTCCGGCGGTGAGATCTCGCACACGGGAATTGTTGTGAAGGTCACCGATGCGATGATTACCACTGTCGAAGGAAACAGCGGTGACAGTGTCAAGCAGAACAGCTATAAGAAAACCAACTCCTACATTGCCGGATACGGCCATCCAAAATACGATGATACCGATACGGTAACGGAGGAAACCGAAACAGTTATTCCGCAGCCGACTCCTGCTCTTGCAGAACCGAAAGCCACTGTGACAATTGAACTTGAAGAACTGTCAACCGGAAGCGTTGGAGGTCAGGTCAAGACCATCCAGCGCATTATTTATGTCCGGGGCATCAATGCAAAAATCGTCATTGACGGCGAATTCGGTCCCATCACGAAAGCCGGAGTGGTAGAGCTGCAGAAGGTGCTTTTCCCGAAAGATGAGTCGGAATGGGACGGCATTGTCGGGAAAAAGACCTGGACAGCGGTTCTGACATCTCTTGTATGAATGCAGCCCTCTGAGGATATATTTCCTTGGAGGGCTTATTTTTTATGCCCTTTTTCGTTCAAAACGCTATCTCGCCTCCATTGAGTACTGGAGGTAGATCAGAATGAACGAAATCAATATAACTGACCATATCAGCGTGACGGTCAAGCCCACCACGCAGGAGGATATCGACCGCGACATTAGCTATCACAAGGCCCAAAAGGTGGCAGAAAAGATGCTCTCCCTTGGACTTATTTCCTTGTCCGAATTCAACAAATTAACACAGATAAACCGGCAAACTTTCTCTCCATTTCTGGTTGAGATTATGCCCGAAATCCGTTGATAATATAGTGTTTCAGAGCTAATATGTCACACTACCGAAGGGAGGTGAACTGCCATGAAAACGGTAACCAAGATTGACAGAATTGCGGATACCGCTACCAAAAAGAAGAAGCTCCGCGTAGCTGCCTACTGCCGTGTCTCTACGGACAGTGATGCACAGCTGGAGAGCCTCGAAGCGCAGAAAGCGCACTATGAAAATTACATTCTCTCCCGCGACGATTGGGAGTTTGCTGGTCTTTATTACGACGACGGTATCTCCGGCACCAACACTAAGAAAAGAACAGAATTTAACCGGATGATCGACGCCTGCATGGACGGCGAAATCGACATGGTAATCACAAAATCTATCAGCCGCTTTGCCCGAAACACGCTGGACTGCCTGAAATACATCCGGCAGCTCAAGGACCGAAGCATTCCGGTTTACTTTGAAAAGGAATCCATCAACACGATGGACGCCAAGGGCGAGGTCCTGATAACCATAATGGCATCGCTTGCCCAGCAGGAAAGCCAGAGCCTTTCTCAAAATGTCAAACTGGGACTGCAGTTCCGCTACCAGAACGGACAGGTGCAGATCAACCACAATCGCTTCCTCGGCTACACGAAGGATGCGGAAGGCAATCTGGTCATTGATCCGGAGCAGGCCGAGGTGGTCAAACGCATTTACCGCGAGTACCTTGACGGCTACAGCATGGACAAAATCGCAGCCGGGCTGGAAACTGACGGTATTCTCACCGGCGCCGGGAAAACGAAATGGCACACCAGCACCATAAACAAGATTCTCCGGAACGAGAAGTACATCGGAGACGCCCTGCTGCAGAAGACCTACACTACGGACTTTTTGAATAAGACCCGCGTCAAGAATAACGGCCTTGTCCCACAGTACTATGTGGAAGGCAATCACGAAGCAATTATTCCGAGAGAGATTTTCCTTCGGGTGCAGGAGGAACTGGTACGCAGGCGGGTGGTCAATACCAGCGCCAATGGGAAGAAGCGCTCCTACAGCTGCAATCACTGCTTCTCCCAAATCATCATCTGCGGCGATTGCGGAGAGATGTTCCGGCGCATCCACTGGAACAATCACGGCTGTAAATCCGTCGTCTGGCGCTGCATCAGCAGGCTGGAGCCTACTGGCCTTGAGTGCCATACCCGGACGGTCAACGAGCAAGAACTGGAAGCAGCCGTGGTCAAGGCACTGAATGAACTGCTGGCCCACAGGGAAGGATACCAGAATCAACTGGCAAAGAATATCGCCACGGTCATCCGGGCATCGGCCACAGCCTCGACGGATGCCATTGATGAAAAGCTGCTGGAGCTGCAGCAGGACCTTTTGAAGAAGGCCAACAACAAGGAAGCCTACGACGAGATTGCCGATGAGATATTCCGGCTCCGGGAATTAAAGCAGCAGACCGCCGTAGATAACGTCACATGGGACGAGCAGATCAGCCGCATTACAGAGCTTCAGGATTTCATCCGCAGCCAGAGCGCCGAGCTGACGGAATTTGATGAAGTTATCGTCAAACGCTGGGTACAGAAAATCACCGTCTGGCCTGACCGGTACACGGTTGAGCTGAAATCCGGTCTGAGTGTAGATGTTGAAGGATAACCGAATACGGGAACAAAGAAGCCCTCCTGATCACCATTTTTGATGACCGGGAGGGCCTGTTTTATACGAATGATACCATATCTTGCGGAGATACAATATTTCTTTCGTGCTGATAATATAAGTTTTTTCCGCAACACTTTTTAAACTTCAAACCGCTTCCGCAGGAACAGGGGGCATTTCTCCCTACTTTAATGACATCCGTTCGTTCTCTCATTTCCATCACAGTTTTAATTGTAAACATTTGCAGGTGGGGCAATTTTAACGAAAGAAACTGGTCGAGTTTTTCAAATTTCTCTTTTTCAGTTCTATTATCATCAGATAGCTCAATTATACATCGTTTATCTTCCGGATGGCTAACTAAACAAGCCGCCTGAAACTCTTGAATATCATCAATTATTTCAACTGCTATATCACCATAATACAGATTGCCTTTTATATGCGGGCACGCCAAACTTTGCATTGATTTTCCACAGATGCTACAATGCGATTTACTAATTATGTATTCACTACTAACGAAAACATTGTAAGGATAAAGTAATTCGTATTTTTCCAATAATTCAGCTAAGTCGGGAAGCTCCATGCGAGCTTCTATAGCCAGAAATTTCCCAACAAATTTTATATCATCCAGGCAGTCTTGAAGCATATTCCATGACAACTTATACTCTTGCCTGTCCAACATTCCAAAGTATTGTGAGAGATGACAGAATAAACGGAAATAATTCCTAAACACAGCTTGGGCATTGGCTAACTGTTCGTTATCGTTTTCTACGGCCTGCTGCTTTATTACCTCAAATAAGTTTTTACATTCATCATATTCCTTATCTGGATTATTATAATCACCAGTTTGAATACGATTCTTAAGCAGTTCCAATTGAACACATATTTTGTTTACTTCGGGTATTGACCGGTGTTCAAGAAAGAAAGTAAGCATAAATCCCTCACATTTTGTTTAAATCGATTTTCTCAAAAGTCTCCTTAAACGTTTTTGCGTCTCCTGAATAATGAATATATTTTTCTTTATCTCCACACTTGCTCAAGAACGTTACATCAACTTTGGCTGGCTCTTTCTCGCGACCTTTTAACTTCTCCCAGATATAATTGCTTACCATATTTATTGCAAATGGCAACAACACACTTGAGCTTACCCATATGATGGGCATCCATATATCAAACGAATGAAGAGAACGAACTTGAATATCATCTTCGGCTAAAATATCGAATGTGTGCTCTGAAGAAGTGGATCTACAAAACTTAATAAAATCGACAGTTTCCTGAGCAAAGTAATAACTATTCTCTTCATAAGCCGTAGGCGTTGCTAAAATGTCAACAGTGCCAAGTTTTGATTGAACCTCACTTGAAATGCCCTTGCTTTCGAAGTAATCTCTAAAATCAATGCTCGAATCTTTAATTTCTAAATTATTATCCATTATAAATTTCCTTTCTTTAACTGACATCTAATCCGCACACCGATATACATTTTGGGGTTGGGTGTGCTGAACTGCTTTTTGCAAAAACATCTAATCCACTAACTCGATTTTTCGCGCCGGATTTTACTTGCGAAGATATGTTCTCTCATACACTTTCGGCACTTTGAGTTAGTGATATGAATGTCAGCGATAATGCGAAAAATCCCTGAAAACAGGCACTTTTCGACTATTATTCCTTAACCCTTGACATCAATACTACCGTCTCCACGTGGCATGTTCTCGGGAACATGTCCACTGCCGTGATCTTCTTCAGCTCGTAGCCATACTCGGTGAAGCGCAGGATATCGCGCGCGAGTGTGGCGGGGTCGCAGGAGACGTAGACCACGCACTCAGGATACATCGACGCGACAGCCGCGACGGCCTCCGCGCTCATGCCCTTGCGCGGAGGGTCGACCACAACGGCGTCTGGCCGCAGGCCGCGCGCGGCAAGCTCCGCCGCCGCATCGCCCGCGTCGCCACAGATGAAGCTGGCGTTCCTGACTCCGTTCATTTCCGCGTTGTGCCGCGCGTTTTCTATTGCCTCCGGTACAATCTCCGCGCCGATCACCCGTTCCGCCTGCCGGGCAAGACACAGGCTTATCGTACCCGCGCCGCAGTAGAGGTCGAACACCAGCTTCGCGGGCTGCTCGAAGCAGTATTCGCAGGCACGCTGATAGAGCCGCTCGGCCTGCGGGGGATTGATCTGGAAAAACGCCTGCGGTGCGATGTCGAAGCCGCGGCCGCACAGCGTATCGCGCATATCGGCTCTGCCGTACAACGTGTAAAAATCACCGGACAGCACGGTGTTTCCGCGAGTCTTATTGATATTCAGCACGATCCCCGTCAGCTCTGGGCAGTCGCGGCGGAGCCTGTCCACAAGCGCCTGAGTGTCCGCACCGAAACCCTTGGCCGAGACTATGCAGACCACGGCGTCCGAGCCGCTCACCGCGCGGCGGCAGAACACATGGCGCACCGCGCCGCGTCCGGTCTCCTCGTCGTAGGCCGGTATGCCGCGCTCGTTTATGAAATCGACAACCGATTTTGCTGCGCGGTTGCTCAGCTCATTCTGGGCGCGGCAGCCGTCGATGGCAACGAGCCGGTGACTGCGCGGCTGATAGAAGCCGAAGCGCGCCGCCCCGTCACAGTTGGCGACGGCGAAAATGCCCTTGTTGCGATAATTATCTCTCGCGGCGCTGCCGAGAATCTCGGTACATTCAAGCTGCTGCTTGCCGATGTGGTGCAGTGCGTCGTTCACACGGCCAAGCTTGAAGCGAAGCTCTTCTTCATAATTGATGTGACGGCAGTCACAGCCGCCACAGCGGGAATAGTACGGGCAGTCAGGCTCGATGCGCTGCGTCGATGGGGCGATGAGCCGCTCGCCGCGCGCGTATACGGCTGTCGCCGTGACCTTGACGAGCTTTATTTCCCACTCCTCGCCGGGGATCGCGCCCGGAATGAACACGGCTCTGCCGCCGACACGGCAGACTCCGCCGCCGTCCGATGAATAAGCGTCGATATTGACGCGGTATATCTGATTTTTCTTTAAACTTTCCATGTTTTCATATTATCATGTTTTTCGCCATATAGCAATCACGGCATTAAATTTTTTGAATAAATGCGGCGCAGAGTCAGATAATAGCTTTGAAATTATAACAGGAGGAAACGCATGAAAAGATTTATATTTCTGCTGCTTGCCGTTGTGATGCTGCTGTCTCTCACGGCCTGCGGCGATAATAAAACCAACGGCTCCATGACCGAGCCAACCGCGAGGCCGAGCATGAGCCCCATGGTATCGCCCGATGTCAGCGACGGCATGGTAAACGATACCGACGGCATCATCGGCAACGCTGACGAGCCGAACTCCACGGCAAATATGGGCGGCGGCACGGCGAATGTCGGCGCGACCCCGTCCGTCAGCGCGAATCCGTGATTTTTTCTTGATTTCCGGAGAAAACAGCGTTATCATGTACCCGACGTCAGGCGGATATTCCACCGGCGTCGGGCAATTTTTATACACGGGAGACAGATAAAATGAGCTACATACCTACACCTGAACAAGCGGAAGAACTGCTGAAGAAATATAATAAGGAGCCGTTTCACATTCAGCACGGCGAGACGGTCTCAAAGGTCATGGGCGAATTTGCAAAAGAATACGATCCAGAGAACGTCGATTTCTGGCGCACCGTCGGAATGCTGCATGACATCGATTTTGAGCTGTATCCGGAGCAGCACTGCGTCAAGGCGATAGAGCTGCTGCACGAGAACGATATGGACGAGGACGTCATCCATGCTGTTATCAGCCATGGCTACGGCATCTGCATAGATGTCGAGCCGGTTAAGTACATGGAGAAGGTGCTGTTTGCGACTGACGAGCTGACCGGACTGATCGGCGCGGTTGCGCTCATGCGCCCGACCGGACTTGAGGGCATGGAGGTCAAGTCCGTGATGAAGAAATTCAAGGACAAGAAGTTTGCCGCCGGATGCTCGCGCGACGTGATACGCCGCGGCGCGGAGATGCTTGACATGGAGCTGTCGGAGCTTATCGGCAAAACCATCGACGCTATGCGCGCATGACGCCGCGGCTGTATATATCCGAGATAGACGCAACGGCAACGGCGGACGAGGCGATCTTTTCGCGGTACCGGCTCGATAAGCTGCGCGCGGCGAAGAGCGCGGAGCGGCGCACCGAGGGGATATGTGCGGAGCGGCTGCTGATATATGCCCTGCGCGATACCATGCCGGAGATAGAATTTCCGGTGGAGATAGTAACCGACAAATCCGGCAAGCCGGAGCTTGCGGATGTGCCGCTGCGCTTCAGCCTGTCGCACTCTGGGGATCGCTGCGCCTGCGCGGTGTATGATCGGGCGATAGGCGTTGATATCCAGAAGCGCGCCGCGGCGGATATGCGCATCCTTGAACGGAGATTCACGCCGCGGGAGAGGGAATATGTGCTGAATTCCGCGGACAGGGAAGCGGCGTTCACGCGCATCTGGACGATGAAGGAGAGCTATATAAAAGCCCTCGGCGCGGGGATACCGCTTGGCTCATTCTGCACAATCGGCGGTCTGCCCGGAACCATGCGCACGTTGGAGCGCGGCGAATATTTCTGCTCGGTGTATATACCGGATGAGCCGTGCGCGGAGCTTGAGATAAAAATTCTATAAAAACCTAAATGCACAGGGAGAGGCTTCGCAGAGAAGTCCTCTCCCTGATTTTGAAAAACTATTGACAAACATATGTGACAAGAATACAATGCAAAATGACAAAGATAATTGTCGTTAAGACATATAACATTGTCAATTGGAGGTGCTGTATGATACTGCGGAATCGTTTGAAGGAACGCAGAGCCGCATTGAAGGTCAATCAGCAGGAGATGGGACGCCTGTGCGGCGTATCCCGCCAGACGATAAGCCTGATCGAGCGGGGCGACTATTCGCCGTCCGTCGCCCTTGCCCTGACGATCGCAAAGGTGTGCGGCGTTACAGTGGAAGAAGTTTTCTATTTACAGGAGGAAGAAGACAATGGATAACAATGAGATCAAGCGGACGGATCGAAAGGCTCTGCCGAAATTCATCCTTCTTTTTGTCGTGTGCGCGCTTATAGGCGGAGTGATAGGCTATTTCTCCGGAAAATACGCGCTGAACGAACTGACCGGAAGCATAAAAGCCGCGGGCGCGTTCTTCGGTACGCGTATCGCGCCGTGGCTCATGCTGGCGCTGGCAGTCATAGTGCCTGCTGTCTGTGTCCCCATTTACCGCAGCGCGAAGAAGCTGATCGGCATGTGGGACGGCGAAGATGAGGAGCTGGCCGACATCATCGACGGGAAGATATCAACTGCGATGTGGATATCCAGCGCCGCGCTGGTCATCTCCTATTTTCTCATTGCTGCGTCGTACTCTGCGGGCTTTGCCGCGTTTGACAGCAGGCCGGGCACATATGCGGTTTTTGCCAGCATAGTTGGATTCCTGACCATTATGGTCGAGACGATCGTTATACAGCAGAAGTGCGTTGACGCCGCCAAGCATACAAATCCTGTGAAGGATGTATCCGTCTATGATATGAAGTTCCAGAAAAAGTGGGTGGACAGCTGCGACGAGGCGGAGAAGATCATGATTGGCAAATGCGCCTATAAAGCATACACCGCAACGAGCACCGTCTGCGCGGTTCTGGCTATCGTGCTTGCAGTCTGTGCGCTGGTATTCGGGATCGGCTTCCTGCCGTCGCTGGTAGTGTGCCTTATCTGGCTTGTCAATCTGTCGGTATATTGCAGGGAAGCGATGCACTGCTCAAAAGCAGGGATTAAAATCCCGTGATTTCTTTCAAGGAGGAAGTTTTAATGAAGCTCAGCAGTACCGGTTGTTTTGTTCTAGCGGTCACTTGGCTTTTGGTGTCGCTGCTTTGGTTCTTGTGGGTGAAAAATACCGCCATCGGCGTTGTATGGCTGATTGTCGGAGCAGCCGAATTGGCTATTGCTTTTATCATGCGCCATAAGGAAAAACGTAAATGAACGGAAATACTTACCTAATCTTGTTCGTCTTGGTCGTCCTTGTAATTATACCATGGATAGCGCGAAGAAGACGGCTGGCGGCAGTCAGACATATCTTGAACCGAAAAATGCAGAATAAGGAGAACAGCATTATGAAAGAACTGGCAAAACGGTTTATCGGAGAAGAGTGCATCATTTATACGATCACATCAAACGACGGCAGTGTGCAGGGCGTGATAAAGGAAATCGATGACGGCGGCATGGTCATCGAGAAGAATTCCGGTGAGCTTGAGATCATCAATCTGGATTTCGTCACCCGTATTCGCCAGTACCCGAGAAAGAAAAACGGAAAGAAAAAAGACATCGTGCTGGACTGAACTCCATTCTTGAAGCAAAAATATGATCAACCGCAGAGAAAGAATAACGGCCTTGGGGCGCATCCATTGAGGGAGCGCTCCAGGGCCGTTTCACATAGTCTGTCAGATCATGTCTCAATGCCGATGCCGTGCATCGCGGCTTTCAGCTTTTCGAGATTGCTTTCGTACATCTCCGTCAGCGGCAGACGCATTATCCCGCTGTCCATGCCCGCAAGCCGCATTGCGGTCTTGACAGGGATGGGGTTCGTCTCGATGAACAGTGCGGAGAAGAAGGCCGCGTACTTTGCGTACAGCGCCGTCGCCTCAGGATAGTTTCCGTCAAGGCACAGGGCGCACAGCTTCGTGACGGCGGCGGGGACGATATTGCTTGCAACGGATATGACACCGTGCGCACCGAGCGCCATCATCGGCACGGTGTCGCTGTCGTTACCGCTCCAGATATTCAGCGCGTCGCCGCACAGGCTGCGTATCGTGCCGACAAGCGCGATATCGCCGGACGCCTCCTTCACGCCGTTTATGTTCGGGTGTTCCGACAGGGCTTTGTACGTCTCCGGAGCAATGCTCATGCCGGTACGGCTGGGGACGTTATACAATATCATCGGCAGGTCGACGCGGTCGGCGACGTATGTGAAGTGCTCGATAAGCCCTTTCTGCGTCGTCTTGTTGTAATATGGGCAGATCATAAGTATGCCGTCTGCCCCCATGAACTTCGCGTCCTCGGCTCGCCTCAGAACGCGCTCCGTGTTGTTCCCGCCGACACCGGCGATGACCTTCATGCGCCCCTTGGCCGTGTGTATCACCCGACGGATGACCTCACTGTGCTCACCGCCGGTGAGCGTCGCGTTTTCGCCGGTCGTGCCGCAGGCAACAACCGCGGCGGTGCCGTTTTCATATTGAAACTCTATGTTCCGCTCAAGCTGCTCGTAATCGACGCCGGTTTTCGTAAACGGCGTGATTATCGCGGTGCAGGAACCCCGAAAAAGCGGTGTTTTCGCCATAATTCCACCTCCATATTCCTTTCAGCACAGAAATATATATTCAGGATATCGCCGCACTATTACCGCACGCCGCGCCGCCGGATGCCCGTAAAATCCGCGGTGGGGGAGGAGTGCGGCCGCGGGACTTGAATTGATGCGGAAATGGTGATATAATAATTTATATTTTATTTGTGAAAGGCAGGTGCAGGGCAGTGAAAGGAAAGAAAGTTTTATGGCTCATAACCATGGCAATACTGTGCCTTGTGCTTTACACCATTATAGATTCCCGCACCGAGAATATGACGGATGTCATATTCGGCGGCGTTGACGGTGCATACATAAAGAGCGACAGCGTCTCGTTTCTTGACCCCGCCTCGGTCAATACCCCTGAGCCTACGGCGGATATCTGGCCGCAGATAGATCAGGACGAGTTTCTCGACGACTGGCGCTATAAGCTCGTCAACAGCGATAACCTCCTGTCCTCGGCCTTCGAGCCTGAGGAGTTGACGGAGATAGACGGCTACCGCATGAGCTTTGACGCGCGCGCTGTCGGCGACCTGAACGACATGATCCAGGCGCTCAAGGACGCGGGGTTCAACGTCGTTATCGGTGCGGCGTACAGAACGTACACCTATCAGAACCAGCTATTCAACGGCAAAACCACGCAGATAGCGATGGAAATGGGCATCTCCACGGACTATAACAAGCCGGAGTATCAGCTCGCTGTCGAGGAAGCGAAGAAGATCACCATGTTCCCCGGCAGCAGCGAGCATCAGCTCGGCCTCGCGGTCGATATCTATGACCGGCACTATCAGAAGCTTGTCTATGAAAACATGAACCACGATTTCTATGATTGGCTTGACGAGCACTGCGCGGAGTACGGCTTTATAAAGCGCTACCCGACGCGCAAGGTGCTGCTCACCGGATGGGACGAGCCTTGGCATTACCGCTACGTCGGGAAGGAAGCGGCTCAGTTCATCATGGAAAACGGCATCTGCTTTGAGGAATTCTACGCCCATTATAATCCGAATTACACGCTGTAAGAGTCAGCGCGCGAAATATATTGCACGGCGGGAAAAAAGTTCTTGCAATATACAAGATACGGTGGTATTATTACATAGTAAGGATTATGGTAATGTCAGAGTGAGCTTCGGCTCACTCTTTTTTACGAACGGCATGGCCATACTAAAATGTGGAAGTGAGTGACGTATGAGCAAAATCACTGACAGGGTCTTTGCCCTTGCAAAACCGGTTGTGGAAAACGAGGGCTGTTCGCTGTGGGACGTTGAATATGTCCGCGAGGCGGGGAGCTGGTATCTCAGAGTGTACATTGATAAAGAGGGCGGAGTGTCGATAGACGACTGCGAGCGCATAAGCCGCGCGCTTGACCCGCTGCTGGACGAGGCTGATCCAATACCCGACAGCTATGTTTTCGAGGTAGGTTCTGCGGGAGCGGAGCGGGAGCTGAAAAGGCCGTCCGACTTTGAACAGTTCATGGGAAGCCAGGTCGAGGTAAAGCTGTATCAGCCGAAAGACGGGCGCAAGGCTTTTGTCGGCGTGCTTGCGGCCTACGATAACGGCAGAGTGACAATCACATCAGGCAAGGAAACTCTTGAATTTGACAAATCACAGGTGGCGCAGGTAAGACTGCACGCAACGATATAAAAGGGGTTATAGAAATGAACGCAGAATTTTTTGAAGCCATAGAAGATATCGAGAAGGAAAAGGGCATTCCCAGAAGCTACATGTACGACAAAATTAATCAGGCAATGCTCGCGGCCTTCCGCCGTGACAATCCTGACTGCGCGGACAATGTTGAAGTCATTCTTGACGAGGACAAGAAGCGCATAGACATGGTCGTGAAAAAGACTGTCGTTGAGGAAGTTGAGGATGCCAATCTTGAGATAAATCTTGAGGCGGCAAAGAAGATCAGCAAGCGTGCGAAGATCGGCGATGTCGTCGGCGTGCCGGTGGAGACCAAGAAGTTCGGCCGCATCGCGGCTCAGGCTGCAAAGCAGGTCATCATCCAGGGCATACGCGAAGCCGAGCGCGGCCTCGTCTTTGAGGAGTTCACCTCCAAGGAACATGAGATCCTGACCGGCGTCGTCTCCCATATCGAGCCGCGCAACGGAAGCGTCTCCATCCGCATCGCCTCCAACAGCGAATTTACGGAAGCCATGCTTGCCGCGAATGAGCGCATCAAGACCGAAGAGCTCAAAGAGGGTGACCGCATCAAGGTCTACGTCGTTGAGGTAAGAAATTCCACCAGAGGCCCGCAGGTGCTCATCAGTCGCACCCACCCCGGCCTTGTCAAGCGCCTTTTCGAGCTTGAGGTGCCTGAAATCTACGACGGCACCGTCGAGATAAAGTCCATCGCCCGCGAAGCCGGCAGCCGCACCAAGATGGCCGTCTGGTCTGCAGACCCGAACGTCGATCCCATCGGCTCCTGCGTCGGCCCGAAGGGCGGTCGTGTTGCCAGCATCGTCAACGAGCTTGGCGGTGAGAAGATAGACATAGTCAAGTACAGCGAGGATCCGGAGGAGTACATCGCCGCGGCGCTGTCCCCGTCCGAGGTCATCAGCGTCACCATGCTTGACGACGGCAAGAGCTGCCGCGTCATCGTGCCGGACAATCAGCTTTCCCTCGCCATCGGCAAGGAAGGCCAGAATGCCCGTCTCGCTGCAAAGCTCACCGGCTATAAGATAGACATCAAGCCCGAATCCGAGGCTTAATCTTAAAAGAAAGGCGGCGTCAGGATGCAGAAGAAAATACCAATGCGGCAGTGTCTTGGCTGCCGCGAGATGAAACCTAAGCGGGAGCTTATCCGCGTTGTCCGCTCGCCGGAAGGCGAGATATCGCTGGACTTCAAGGGCAAGGCTCCGGGACGCGGGGCGTATATCTGCCCGGCTCCGGCTTGCCTGAAGCAGGCGATAAAGGCCAAAGCGCTTGAGCGCGCGTTTTCAACGCAGATACCCGAAGCGGTGTATGAAAAACTGAATGAAGAGATGGAGGCCGAAAAATGAGAGAAAAAACGCTCAATCTTCTAGGCCTCATGCGAAAGGCGAACGCAATCGCCGTGGGCGAGACGAATACCGGCGGTGCGGTGAGAGCAGGCAAAGCAAAGCTGCTGCTTCTCGCGGCGGACGCGTCTGACAATGCCCGAAGCCGTGCAAGGGGCTTTACGCACGGGCGCGACGTTGTCACGGTAACGCTGCCGTTTACCAAGGATGAGATCGCCGCGCATGTCGGCGTGTCCAGTTGCGCAATGGCGGCGATAACGGATATCGGGTTTGCAAACGCCTTTATGAAATCTCTTGCGGCGGCTGTACCGGACGGCTATGACGAGAGCACGGCTGAGATCCAGCGGCGATTTGAGAGAGTCGACCGGCGCAAGAAAGAGGCCGCGGCGCATGAGAAGAACAAGAGGATCGGAAAGAGGAGGAATAACGTATGAGCATGATTAAGTATAGAGTGCATGAAGTTGCAAAGGATTTTAATGTGACGTCCAAGGTGATCAGCCAGATCCTGACTGATTATATTGCGCCGCCGAAGAACCATATGCAGGTGTTGGAGAATCATGAGCTTGACGTTATCTTCGAGTATATGACCCAGCATAACCAGGCCGCGTCCCTTGAGGATATCTTCAAGGTGCCGGAGAAGCCCGCTGCTACTGCGAAGAAGGAGGCCGCGCCCGAAAAGACCGCGGCCGCACCCGAGAAAAAGCCCGCTCAGCAGAGCACGGCGCCCGCGCAGCCGCAGCAGCCGGCTCCGCAGCAGCCCAAAAAGGTTGAGAAGCCCAATAAGCCGCACACTCCGCGTCAGGTCGCGGAGAAGCGCGTTATCGACACCCGCGGCAGCGCGGCTGTGAATATTGAGAAATATAACGAGAAGTTTGAGGATATGGCCGGCAACAAGACCGGTTCCGGCAATATGCGCCTTGGCACCAAGGAAAAGATTGTCAGCAAGTCCAAGCAGCGCCAGAACCAGCAGTCCGCCTCGTCCAAGCGCCGTCAGGAAGAGCGCAACCGTATGCAGAAGCTTCAGCTCGAGATAGCGAAGAAGCAGCAGCTCAAGGTCGAGATACCCGACGAAATTTCCGTCGGCGAACTGGCCTCCCGTATGAAGAAGACTGCGTCCGAGGTCATAAAGCAGCTCTTCAAGCTCGGCGTGTTCGCCTCCGTTTCCGATGTTATCGACTATGACACCGCGGCGCTCGTCGCCATGGAGCTCGGCTGCAAGGTCGAGAAGGAAGTCATCGTCACCGTCGAGGAGCGCCTGATCGACGATCATGAGGATAAGCCGGAAGACCTGCTGCCCAGAGCACCGGTCGTCGTCGTCATGGGTCACGTTGACCACGGCAAGACCTCTCTGCTTGACTATATCCGCCACGCGAACGTCGTTTCCGGTGAGGCCGGCGGCATCACGCAGCATATCGGCGCTTACACCGTTGAGATAAACGGCAGCCCCATCACCTTCCTCGACACCCCAGGACATGAGGCGTTCACCTCCATGCGCGCCCGCGGCGCAATGGTCACCGATATCGCGATCCTCGTTGTCGCGGCGGATGACGGCATCATGCCGCAGACCATAGAGAGCATAAACCACGCGAAGGCAGCGAATATCCCCGTTGTCGTCGCAATAAACAAGATGGATACCGTCGGCGCGAACCCCGATCGTATCAAGCAGCAGCTCACCGAGTATGATCTCGTGCCTGAAGAGTGGGGCGGCGACACGATCGTATGCCCGATATCCGCAAAGACCGGCATGGGCATCGACAATCTGCTCGAAAACCTTGTCGTTCTCGCGGAGGTTCAGGAGCTGAAGGCCAATCCCAACCGCGCCGCAAAGGGCACCGTCATTGAGGCGCGCCTTGATAAGGGCCGCGGCCCGATAATGACCGTTCTGGTTCAGAACGGTACGCTCAAGGCCGGTGACATTATAATTGCAGGTACCGCCGTCGGCCGCGTCCGCACCATGATAAACGATAAGGGACAGCGCGTGACCGAAGCCGGTCCCTCCACGCCTGTCGAGATATCCGGTCTGTCCGAAGTCCCGAGCGCGGGCGACGTATTCAACGCCGTTGCCGACGAGCGCATGGCAAGAGAGCTTGCCGAGGAGCGCCGAGTCCAGCAGATGAATAACTCCATGGGCGGCACGAAGAAGGTCAGCCTTGAGGATATCTTCAGCCAGATCAAGTCCGGCGAGATGAAGACCCTCAACATCATCGTCAAGGCGGATGTTCAGGGCTCTGCCGAGGCCGTCAAGTCCTCGCTTGAGAAAATTTCCAACGACGAGGTCAGAGTTAAAGTCATCCACAGCGCCGTCGGCGCGATAAACGAGAGTGACGTCATGCTTGCCGCGACCTCCGGCGCTATTATCGTCGGCTTCAACGTCCGTCCGGACAACGCCGCGCGCGACAGCGCAGCCCGTTCCAATGTCGATATGCGCATGTACCGCGTCATTTACGACTGCATTAACGAGATCGAAGCTGCCATGAAGGGCATGCTCGCTCCGCAGTTCAAGGAAGTCATCATCGGCCACGCCGAGGTCAGAGAGACCTACAAGGTCTCCAAGGTCGGTACCGTCTGCGGCTGCTACTGCACCGACGGCAAGATACAGCGCGGCTGCGAGGTTCGCGTCCTGCGCGACAATATCGTTATCCACGAGGGCGAGCTGGCGTCCCTGCGCCGTTTCAAGGACGACGTGAAGGAAGTCGCCTCCGGCTACGAGTGCGGTATGCAGGTCGAGAAGTTCAACGACATCAAGATCGGCGACGTTATTGAGTGCTTCGTGATGGAGCAGATAAACAGATAATATGTGCGGACAGGGTGCTTTGATTTTCAAGCGCCCTGTATCTGCAATGAGCTTTCCGAAAAATCATATGGAGGATTTTATGGCATCTAACAAGCTTGCAAGAACCAATGATGACATACAGTTTGTCATGTCAAAGCTGCTGCGCGAGATAAAGGATCCGAGAGTTCAGCAGGGGATGATAAGCGTCACCCGCGTCGAGACTACGGGCGATCTGCGCTATTCGAAGATATGGCTGTCCGTGATGGGCATGAAGGACGAAAAAGAGTTCAAAAAGGGGCTGAAATCCGCGTCCGGCTGGCTGCGCCATGAGCTTGGAACTTCGATGAACCTGCGCTACACTCCGGAGCTGGTGTTCGAGGTAGACCACAGTATCGAGTACGGAGCGCATATCAGCGAGGTCATAAACAGTCTCGATATAAAGAAAGACGAGGATGAGGACGAATGACCGCACAGGAATGTTCTCAGCTGCTTCTGAGCAAGAATAACATTCTCATAATCACTCACACAAACCCCGACGGGGACACACTCTGCAGCGCCGCCGCGCTTTGCAGCGCCCTGCGCCGTGCAGGGAAACGGGCGAATCTTTTCAGAAACCCCGCAGTCACGACGAAGTATATGCCGCACGTCGAGAAATACTTTGCCCCGAAAAGCTTCAAGTCTAAGTACATCGTGTCGGTAGACGTCGCGACAGAGAAAATGTTTGCCGAGGGCTTTGACGGCGCAATCGATCTCTGCATCGACCACCACCCAACCAATTCGCACTATGCGAAGAAAGAGCTGGTCTGCCCGGATAAGGCGGCCTGCGGCGAGATCGTGCTTGCGGTAATAAAAGAGATGTGCGGCGGCATCACGCAGGAGGAGGCAGACCTGCTGTATATTGCCGTGACGACGGATACAGGCTGCTTCCAGTATCTCAACACAAATGCCGCCACATTCAGGGCGGCGGCGGAGCTGCTTGAGTACGGCGCGGATACCGGCATGGTGAACGTGAAGTTCTTCCGCAAGGCCTCCCGCGCGCGGCTGAAGCTTGAGGGAATGATCTACTCCACTATGGGCTTTTACCGCGACGGGAAGATATCCGTCGCCATAATCACGAAGGAAATGCTGCGTCAGGCCGGCGCGGGCGAAGAGGACTGCGACGATCTGGCGGGACTTGCCGGACGCGCCGAGGGCGCATCGGTGAATATAACGATCCGTGAGCGCGATAACGGCAGCAGCAAGGTCTCCGTCCGCACCGGACGCGACGTCAGCAGCAGCGATATCTGCGCCGTGTTCGGCGGCGGCGGCCACGCGATGGCGGCCGGATGCACGATCGACTGCCCGCCCGAGAAGGCGCGTGACATGCTCCTCGCCGTGATCGACGAGGTCTGGAAATGAACGGCATTCTTCTAATAGACAAGCCGGAGGGCTGGACGAGCCATGACATCGCGGCAAAGCTGAAAGGCATGCTGCGTGAGCGGCGCATAGGTCATTCCGGAACGCTTGACCCGATGGCGACCGGACTTCTCGTCATGTTTGTCGGCAGGGCGACGCGCGCGGTGGAATTTGCCGAAGCGCAGAGCAAGCGATATATCGCGGGGCTCCGCCTCGGCGTGAGCACCGACACGCAGGACACCACGGGCAATATACTGCGGAGCTGCGAAGCCAGCGTCACAAGGGAGGCTCTGGCCGACGCGATAAAGCCGTTTATCGGCGATATCATGCAGATTCCCCCGATGTACTCCGCCATAAAGGTAAACGGCCAGAAGCTGTGTGACATTGCCCGCCGCGGCGGCGAGGTGGAGCGCAAGCCCCGCCCCGTTACGATACACGGCATAGAGATACTCGGCGGAGAAAAGGCGGATTGGACGCTTGACGTCGAATGCTCAAAGGGCACGTATATCAGAACTCTGTGCAATGACATAGGCGAGAGTCTGAATGTCGGCGGCTGCATGAGCTCGCTGCGCCGTGTCCGCGCGGGGGAGTTCAGCGTTGACGATGCGCACAGCATCGAGGACGTCCAGCGCGCGAAAGAAGCGGGCGACGTCGAGTCGCTGCTGATACCGGTCGATTCGCTGTTCAGCCGCGTGGAGGAATATACCATCAGCGGCGGCAGCGAGAGAAAGCTCCGCTGCGGCAACGATTTTTCATGCGCAGTGTCGGACGGGGAATACCGCGTCTATTCACAGGCGGGCGAATTCCTTGCGCTGTGCCGGGCTGCCAACGGCCGCATGAAAACTATAAAAAGCTTCTTTGAGGTGTAATTCCATGCCAGAGATAAAAAGAGCGATAGCCCTCGGCTTTTTCGACGGGGTGCATCTGGGACACGCGGCGCTGCTGAAAAAGACGAAACAGCGCGCGGAAGAGATAGACGCCGTTCCGTCGGTTCTGAGCTTTGACGTGCATCCGGATATGCTCGTTTTCGGAAAGGACGTGCCGCTTATCAACAGCGCGCTGGGTCGCGAGGAGATAATCCGGCGCTGCTTCGGCATCGACAACGTCGTGTTTATCCATTTCAATCAGCACGTCATGCGCATGCCGTGGGACGAATTCATCGATTCGCTTATCCGTGAGCTGAACATCAGCTGGATAGTTGTGGGTCACGATTTCTGCTTCGGCTACAAGGGCGAAGGCACCGCGGAGCGGCTGAAGGCGTACTGCGAGGCGCGCGGCATCGGCTGCGATATAATCCCTGCCGTGACGGTGGACGGCCGCGTCGTCAGCTCAACGCATATCCGCGAGCTTATCGCGGAAGGCGAGATCGAACAGGCGAACCGCCTGCTCGGGCATCCGCACTCTTTGGCAGACACCGTGCATTCCGGTTACCACCTCGGCACCAAGATGGGCACGCCGACTATAAACATGTTCTTTCCGGAGGGCGTGCTTGTCCCGAAACATGGTGTGTACGCGACGCGGGTCTATCTCGAGGGCGGCGCGAACTACGTTGCGGTGACGAACGTCGGCGTCAGGCCGACGGTCAGCAGCAGCGGCCGCGTGAGCGTCGAGAGCTTCCTGCTGGACTACAGCGGCAATCTCTATGGCCGTCAGGCGCGCGTCGATTTCTATTCGTTCATCAGACCGGAGCGCAGGTTCGACGATTTCGAGGAGCTGTCGGCTCAGATCAAGCATGACGCGGAAACCGCGCGGGAATATTTCATAACGCACAAATGCTGAAAAGTCAGCGCAGCTCAACTTATAGTTGAACCGCGCTGACTTTTTCATGCCGTCCCGCTTTGTAGCATATGGGGTAGGCAATCACGCACAGCGGCAGCGCCGCCAGAACATCCAGCACCGAATGCTGCTTCATAAACACTGTCGAGATGCATATCAGCACACAGAGCAGGATGAAGAGAAGCTTCAGCTTCGGGTTTTGCAGCCGCCTGCAGTCGCACAGACCGAGCATTGCGGCGACGGAGCCGAGGACGTGTATCGACGGGCAGACGTTCGTGTTAGTGTCAAAATTATAAAACCATGCGACGAACCGCGTCAGGACGTTGTCCCGCGCGAACTGCGTCGGGCGCAGATCCTGGCAGGTCGGGAAAACGAGATATATCAGCATCGTGATCGAATATGTAATGATGATGAAATACATCATCCGCTTAAATGCCGCTACATCGAAGAAAAAGGTGTACACGATTGTCCCGATAAGGTATACAAACCAGAACAGATACGGTATCAGGAACCATTCGCAGAACGGGATCATATCGTCAAGCGGGCAGTGCATCGAATAATAGTGCCCGACGTTATAAAAACGCTCCACAAAGGTGAAAAACAGCCCGAATATGGGCCAGAAAATCAGCAGCTTCAGGTGACGGAACTCATCCGTATTCAGCTTGCTGAAGCGAAATCGGCGAAAATCTGTTTCAAGCATTTTCCTTAAAGCTCCGGTTTATTCGCGCAGCGGAGCAGGTGCGCATAGATTTTTTCGGCGGGAATGACGTCCGACGGCGCGAGCGCGGCGAACATTTCTTTGAGCCGGACCTCGTCCGACAGCAGGGAGAGCGCAAGCTCTGCAAGCTCCTCGGGCGTTTCAGCGGTGACAGCGCCGCCGAGCTTGAGGAAGAAGTCCAGATTGTGCTCCTCGCATCCCGCCACGGCGTCGATGAGCACCATCGGCACACCGGCAGCGGCGGCCTCGGTACTGCTCAGTCCGCCGGGCTTCGTGAGGAAGAGGTCGGCAGACTGCATGAGCGGCGGCATATCGGATACCACTGCGCGTATATGGACGCGCGGCACGGAGCCGAAGCGCTTGTTAAGCTTCTCGTATAGCTCCTCGTTTGAGCCGCAGACGACCGTGACCGTCTGATCCTCGTGGATATTTTCGCAGAGAAGCTCGGTGATGTCGCGTATCGGGCCGCAGCCCATGCTGCCGCACATCACCAGCAGGTGACGCTGGTCTTCGTCAAACCCGAGCGCCGCCTTGGCTGCCTTCTTGTCGGGGCGCGCGTAAAATGCGCGCTTCGCGGGCAGACCGCTGGCGACGAGCTTTTCACTCGGCACACCGCAGCGGACAAACTCGTCCTTCAATGACTCGGCGGGGATGAAATACCATTCAAGGTTGGAATCGGAGACGCTGGGGGAGCAGGTGTAGTCGGTCGAAATGAAGCTTGTCGTTATCCGCATGGAAGGGTGACGCTCCTGCATTTCGCTTATGGCGAGCGCTGGGAAAACGTGAGTGCAGATTATATTGTCGTACTCGCCCTCGACGATGTAATCATACATTCTGTCGGCACCGCATGTCAAGAACTTATATATTCCTGTTCCCTCGCGGAAGAGAGAATCGTGATTCTCAGCCCCCTGATATCCGGCCTTGAAGAGCTTGGGCGCGTATAGATATATTCGTGTGTGCCAGTTTGAAATGAACTGAGACGCGCGCTCGGATATGAACTGTAATGCGTCGATGATGTCGCACACCTCGCCGTGGGCGGTGAAGGTCTCCTGAAGCGCTTTCGCGCAGGAATTATGCCCCGCGCCGGTATTGCAGCTTAGTATTAGGGTACGCATTCAGATAGAGCTCCTTTCTCGCTTGCGCTGCTGCATGGCGTAGAGCCGCTGCAGCCTTGGGCGGTTGTATCTCTGAATGATTATGAAGGGCAGGTTGCCAAGAAGAATGTAGATGACAGTGACTATTATCCCGCCCGCGCCCGGCCAGATCCGGAGCATGGCGAGGCCGAGGAGGCTCAGAAGAAAATGCGTAAGCTCCGCTATGCAGGTCTCTTCCAGCATGCGCGGCACGTCGGCTATCGTCTCGGCGGTCATTTTCTTCTCCGGCATGATTTTTTTGAATATGCGGCTCATATCCGGAACCTTGCTCTGCCAGCTCTTCACGCGCAGCGCTTGGTATATCTTCGGCTCACAGGCTGCGGTCTTGTACGGGAACCTGTCAGCATGAAACCAGCTTTTCGGCAGCAGGCGGCCTATGACGAAGGACAGCACGCCGAGCGCGGCCATGTATATAACGCATTTCCAAAATCCCATCAGTTTACCTCAAACCGCGCCGGACTTGCCCACCGAACGGGACAGCGCGCGGAAATTCCGTATAAAATAAAGCACAAACGACATCAGCGTCACCGCTGAGCACACCGCGATGCTCGCGTTCGAGACCGATTCCGGTATCGAACCCCAGAGGAGGTGCAGAAGCATGGTGGCGTAGAGCAGGAAAGTTGTGAGCTTGCCGTGCCAGTCGGCAGGCAGCACAAGCTTGCAGCGCTTCAGTATCAGCAAGCTCATCACGCCGCCGGTTATCTCCTTTATGAGAAGGAGCGCGAACAGGATGATGAGTGAAGGGAATCGGGTGAGCAGGCAGAGGAGCATCGCTATCTGCGTCAGCTTGTCGGCAACAGGGTCTATCGCCTTGCCGAGCGTCGTGATCATGTTGAAGCGGCGCGCAATGATGCCGTCCGCTGTATCGCTGATACCGGAGAGCAGCAGCACGAGCGCGGTAGCGAGATCATTTTTTAGCCCGCAGTATGTCCAGACAAAAACGGGGATCAACACCATGCGGAAAATCGACAAAATATTGGGTATCGTCCATATCCGATCCTCGCCGGTCCTCTTGTTCATCCTTTGTGCCTCCCTTACATGCATATGAGCCTGTCAGCCCACGTTAAGATATTTATACATTAGATTTTACAACATAAGTTCAAGTCAAAGTCAACGCCAGTTGAAAATTAGTTGATTGAGTAACATTCTGTCACTGCTTGGCGACTATCGGCAGCCTGACCGTAAAGCGGCAGCCCGCAGTCGGCAGGTTCTCCACGCTGATCGTTCCGCCGCTCAGCTCAACTATCTGTTGAGCAAGCGCAAGGCCGAGGCCGTTGCCGTTCATCTCGCGCGAATTGTCGCTCTGGTAGAACTTGTGGAATATCCGTTCTTCGTCGCCCGCAGGGATCCCGGGGCCGTCGTCCTCGATAGTGAATGTCACGGTGTCATTTTCAGCGCGCATGCGCATCAAGATCATCCCGCCGTGGGGGTCGAACTTTATGGCGTTGTCGATCAGATTCGTCCATACATGTATCAGCAGCGAGCCGTAGCCCGAATACTCGATCTCGTCCAGCTCAATGTCAAAGTCGATGTCCTTCTCCGTCCATTTCTGCTCCAGCGCTACAATGGCCTGCCGCACCTGCTCGTCAAGCCGGTAGCTGACGCGCTGGGGGCGGATGCTCTGCGCGCTTATCTTGGACAGGAGCAGGATATTCCCGATAAGCGTGGAGAGGCGGCGGGTGTTGAAAAGTATCTTTTCAATATAATCGTCCTGCTCCTCCTGCGACTGCTGGTGATCCTGCAGCAGGGAAGCGTAGCCCTCAATGGCGTTTATCGGCGTCTTGAACTCATGTGACACGCTTGAGATGAAGTCCGTCTGCAGGGTCTCGGTCGCGCTCAGCTCCTTGACCATCATGTTGAAGCTGCTGTACAGGCTGCGCACTTCGTTGATGCGGCTGTCCGTCTCGGCGGTCACTTTGAAGTTTCCGCCTGCCACGGTGCGCATGGCCTTTTCGAGCTTTGCGACGGGGTCAAAGAATACCTTCAGTGTGAAATTTGTGATGACGAAGCCGAAAATGACGCTGAACAGAACCGCCCATACGAAGAGCGGCGCCGCCACGGTTATGCCGAGCCACTTTTTTATAAGCCACGCCGTCAGCTCCGCGAGGAGCGCGACGACGATGTACTCGACCATGCATATCAGCGTGAACCAGACGCGCAGCGTCGGCATGGATGAGAACTTCTTTTTCACAGCTTCACCACCTTGTAGCCGACTCCGCGCATCGTGACTATCTTGAAATCGGGATTATCGCGGAAGCGCTCGCGCAGCCGCCCGATGTGAACGTCGACAGTGTGCGTGTCAGTATCGGACTCGTAGCCCCAGATGTCGTCCATCAGCTGCTGACGCGTGAATATCCGGCCGGGTAAGGAGACCATCTTATAAAGTAGCATGAACTCCTTCTGCGGCAGCACCATGTTCTCGCCGCCGGTGTGCACCGAGAGCGAGTCGCATTCCAGCACCGTCCCGCCGATCACCTGACGGCGCTCGTTCGCCATCTGCGCCCTACGCAGCAGTGCGCTGACGCGCAGCACCATCTCGTTTACGTTGACGGGCTTGACCATATAATCGTCGCTGCCGGAGACGAAGCCGAGACGCATATCATCAAACGCGTCCTTCGCGGTTATCATCAGCACGGGAATGCTGTTGCCCGCCTCGCGCAGCGAGCGCACCAGCTCGTACCCGTCGAGCTTCGGCATCATAATGTCTGAAATTATCAAATCGTAATAGCTTGTGTCCATAGCGGCGAGCGCCTCCTCGCCGTTCGATACGCCGACTGCGGCATAACCGTTCTTGGTGAGAACGTGCTGGAAAAGCTGGCGCAACTCGCGGTCATCCTCGGCTATAAGTATCTTGAACATAGTTCCACCCCCGTATGTATAGAATATAAATATTTATTCTGAAGTGAATTTCAACTCAATGTCAACAATCGTTGATTTTTGTAGATATTATACCCAAAAAGCGGATAAAGAGCAAGCCGCCCATTGACAGCGCGGCGGCGGGGTATATAATTAAACCACTCAACCAGCGGTTGAATTCACGATTCAACGGATAAGTTATTGGAATTTCGGGATTTTTTCTATACCATCGGCATCAGAAATTCGAAAGGAGGCGTCGCAATGAACGACGTTATAGGCGCAAATATCGCAAGACTCAGAAAAGAAAAGAACATGACACAGGATCAGCTTGCAAACCTTATGGGGATATCCTTTCAGGCGGTGAGCAAGTGGGAGAACGGGCTGTCAAGCCCCGATGTGTCCAGCTTTCCGATGCTGGCGGATGTGTTCGGCGTAACAATAGATGAGCTTTTCGGAAGGGAAGCGGCACGGCGCGAGGCTTCCGCCGCGGAGCCGAAGAACGACGAGCTGCCGTGGCCTGATGATGACTGCCTGTACGCTGTGCTCTATCACGGGCATACGCTCGTCGGCTGCGGCGACACTGCCGAGAACCGCAGGATAGAATTCTGCTATGAAGGCCCCGCGATGAACATTCACAGCGAGTTCGATGTGCGCGTTGACGGCGACGTCGAGGGCAGTATAGAGTCGGGAGGAACCGTCACCTGCGACGCCGTGGGCGGCGATGTCAGGACCGGCGGCAATGTCACCTGTGACGATGTGAGCGGCAGCGTAAGTGCCGGCGGCACGGTCACCTGCGACAGCGTCGAGGGCGACGTCAAGGCGGGCGGCTCCGTGACCTGCGACAATATCGAGGGCAATGTCAACGCAGGAGCGAATGTGACCTGCGATACTATAGGCGGCAGCGTGACCGGCGTCCATGTCGAATGCGAATCCGGCGGAACGTCGGACGGTAACGACAAGTTCCATTTCTTCTTCAGAAACTGAAAAAACAGTACATACGGGTGATAGAGCATCCCTCTTAAGATTTAAGATATCTTAAGAGGGATGCCGCTTGTACAAATGAATATGATATGTTAAAATAACATCGAAAAAAGGGGATGCTGGTTTGAAAATGCAGACCTGAGCGGAAAATTGAAATATATGGAGGAAAAGATGAAAAAGAAAATGTCGCGCATACTCAGCGTATTTCTCGTCGTGCTTCTTTTGGCATCGCTGCCGATGGCGGAAGCCTTTGCTGCATACGATGCTAAGTACGGTACGTATTCGGAGTTCGAGCTTGCTAAGTTTGACGGCAGTAACGATAACAACCTTATCGGCAAGGCGTCAATAAGCAGCGGCAGTTGTCCGGGAATGAGCCTGAAGCTCAGCGCGGACGCAACGCAGATTCTGCTCTCCGGCACACCGACCAAACCCGGAACATATAAGCTGACTGTTGCTTTCGAGATGCGGGACGGGCAGCCCGGCTCTACCGACGCGACCGTCAATGTGGCCGCGGTACAGCCGACCGTGCAGGCTTCGGCCAGCACGACTGCGCCCAAGAAGGACGACAACTTCCAGCTGAAGCTCAGCCTTACCGGCGGCGCGCCCTATGAGGTCACGCTCTATACCAACACCAGCAACAGCACTTCCGGCGGCGCGGCAGGAACCACCTGGACCTTTGAATCCGACAGCCAGAACGTAACTGTCGGCACCAAGGGTATGGAGAGCAGCGTCCAGACCTATTATTACTACCTCACGGTGAAGAACAGCGCCGGTACCGCGACGTCGAACATGGTAGCCGTCACGAATCCGTCCTACACCACCGTCACGCCGTCGCCGTCTCCTTCTCCGGCCGGTGAGATCAAGATAACAAAGCAGCCCACCGGTGAGACCGTCGAGGAGGGCGGCAGAGCTGTGTTTATCGCGCGGGCGGAAAACGCCGCGTCGTTCGTGTGGCGCATAGTCAGCCCCGACACGACAAATACTTATCCTGCCAAGGACGCTCCGGACTACTTCAAGGGACTGAAGGTCTCCGGAACCGACAGCGACCGCCTTGTGCTTGAGAATATTCCGGCCTCCATGAACGGCTGGAAAGCGGAATGCAAATTCATCGCCGCGGACGGCAAGACCTATCTCTGCACCAACGGCGCAATAATAACCGTCAAGAAGGCCGAGGTCGCCCTTAAGCGCCCGACCATCAACACTCAGCCCAGCGGCGTCACAAAGACCGTCGGCGAGGGGACTACGCTCACCGTTTCTGCGAGCGACACCAACAACGGCGGCACGCTCAAATATCAGTGGTACAGCAACACCTCCGCCAGCAATAACGGCGGCACGCTCATCAGCGGCGCGACCTCCGCGAGCTACACCCCGCCCCAGACCGAGGGCACTGTGTACTACTTTGCTTCCGTGTGGAGCACCAAGGGCGGCCAGAACAGCGACCGCGTCAACACCGGAGCCGTAGCCGTCACATATACCGCTGCCGTCGCTACCCCTACGCCGACTGTGACTGTGGCTCCAACCTCGCCGACTCCCGGCGTGGATGATCCTTCGCCCAGTCCCAGCACCGGCGGCAACGCTGATATCGAGATCAAGCCCGATGATACTCAGAACAATTCCAGCAGGGGCAACGGCCTTGTAGTCCTGCTGCTGGTCATCGCGGGACTCGGCCTGATCGCGGCGGCTGTGCTGCTCATCCTCTCCAAGCGCGACAGCAAGCCCGTCCCCGTGAAGCGCCCCAGTGGCCAGCGCAAGGCGGCCGGTGCGGCAAAGCGCGGCTGGACCTGCGAGAACTGCGGTGAGGTCAATCTCGGCCGCTTCTGCCAAAACTGCGGCGCGCCGAAGCCCGCAAACGAACCGCTCTATATCTGCGATAAGTGCGGCTGGCAGCCCGAGGATCCGATGCATCCGCCCCGCTTCTGCCCCCAGTGCGGAGATCCATTCGGCCCCGAAGACATAGTCGAGAAGTAAACTAAAAACCCATGCATTATCAATGTGAAGTAGTCAATAGTTAGTAGACACAAAATTTCTTATGCCACCAGTTCTGTTCTATACGGGACTGGTGGTTTTCCTTTTAGTTTGCGGACGGGTCGTTCATTGT